>Ga0123354_10005373_pt1 | contig 18594 bp, 7 predicted proteins | sample TergutLab28metaG_2_FD_97872 | JGI IMG/M metagenome (GOLD analysis project Ga0123354, IMG submission 97872) | Labiotermes labralis P4 segment gut microbial communities from Petit-Saut dam, French Guiana - Lab288 P4 | ecosystem: Host-associated > Arthropoda: Insects > Digestive system > Gut ...
GTATTGTATTGTTCTTACGGCACGTACAGCCGCTCTATCATTTTTCCAAAATCCAGCTCACGACCGCGAATCTAATCCGCACGCGATTCTAATCCGCATCTGATTTTTTAGCCCTCTGAAACTGTAAAAAGTTATGACGTCACACAGTAAAATCGCTCAGTTTAACTGAGATTGTATAGCGCCCTTAAATAGGGTTTCTAAAGTGAAATAACGTGCATGACGACTGCGTCAAATATAGCGATATTCAAGGATGGTGAGGTGTAATAAACCACAGGACGTGGTTTCCAGACCTTTCTCACGGAGACCGATCGTGATTGTGGAGCCTGCGTGTAAATGCTTTATGATTTTTATGTGATAACGTAGCATGGTCTGTACGGGAACTAGGCTGCGAGTTGGACGACCGACGTATCCTGTTTCCATTCCCAGCAGGGGCGAGAGATATTTCAGCTCTCCAAACCGACCAGGCTGGATCTCGGGCCCACCCAGCCTCTTACTCAGTGGGCACCGCGTGTCTTTCAATGGGATTTAAGCGCGCGTGACGTGAATCTAACCGCTCACCTGCATCCAGTGTCGAGGTTAGAAATGATTGGAGCTCTACCTCCGGTACTTAATATGCCCCTTAGCGTGTACAAAGACACCTTTAATTAGGCATGAGGACACCCTACGAAATTATGAAATTGTATGAAGAAAATTTGAGGCATTGTCAGTCACAACAGTACGCTGGAGCAGGATTGTAACACATATAAAAGGTGAAGCAGTCCCGTTACAGGCCTGGAGTGGCCCAGAGGGTTCCAGGAAGTTAAGGTTAATGACAACGGCACAGGATGGTAATAAGGTAGTCAGCCTTTCGCACCGGCCTCCTTTACCCCCAGGAAATGCCCCTGGTACTCATTTCTGTTAGAGGGTGAGTCGACCCCAGGGCCACTGTGCGATCGGAAGGATTTTATGTTAATGAAAAATCCAATGACAGCAGCTGGGATCGAGCCAGCGACCTTCTGATTTGTAGCGCAGCACCTTTACCACTGTGCCACCTCAGTCTCCTTGTAACACATGTGGCATCATATGCTGTGAACAAAATTCCAATGTATTTTCCCTCATTTTCAAAAGTTTTGTAATAGTGGCCTGATGATTGTCTGCGCGTACCGAAACATGTAGTCATGCTTTAGTGAAAGATAAATTTTCTTGTGTTTGACAGATTTATGAAAGATTGCTTTGAAAGATCCTTTGGATGATCTTATTTCAATCACAGAACGTAGCCAGATCAAATTTCGGATAATTTTTAAATGTAATACTTTTTTTGTCATGGGCACTGAGGCTTGAACCGTTTGTTATTTCAAGATGTTAACCTTTTAAAGACGAAACGTAATCTGCTTTATGTAAGGAATCAGTCCGTACCGCGCTGTAAACACTTTCCACCATGGTTATAAAAACCAATCGGTTAGTGGTGTCTACAACAGTAGTCGCTGTCTGTTCTGAGATCCGTACAAAACACTCGACGCAAAGCGAGCACCATGTAGAATTTTTTGAATATTAAACCTGGTGGTATGTAAAAACACCGCTAGGCTTTAAAAGCTTATTGTACACCATACGTCAGAAAAGCGATAACAATCCTGCAGTTCTTAAATAAGCATAACATATTTCGATTTTGAACAGTCCCCCCCCCCGGGTGTTGCGGACAGCGCTCGCGATGGCCTCCTCAATCTTGAGGTTTCTAGATCACACACAACGACGCACCACAGCCGGTTGGACTCATCTGGACAAGTGATCAGCTCATCGCAGAGACCTCTACCTGTACAACACACAACACTCACAACATACAGACATCAGTGACCTCGGCGGGATTCGAACCCGCAATCCCAGCAAACGAGCGGCGGCAGACCTACGCCTTAGACTGCGCGGCCACCGAGACCGGCCCTCTTCTTAATAGTGTGTTTAATTTCAATGGCAGTGCCTATTTATTCATTAAGGCAGTGTTTTCCAACAGGGCTTCCGCGGAACATTCTTAGAGATTCCGCGAGAAATCATTAAATAAATTCAAAAGGAAAAAAGATTGAAATTTTGAAGTAACGCAGCAAGTTCCCAATATTCCTCGAAATGAAGGAAACATTAAAGGTAAAGTAATCCCGTTACAGGCCCGGTGTCGCCCAGAGGGTGGGTATAGGTATAGCTCTTCTCTTCCATGACCGCGGCACTAGAAAGGGGTGAGTGGTCAGCAGCTCGCCCCGGCCGCACTTTACGCCCGGGAAAGACCCGGTACCCATTTTACAGAAGGCTGGGTGGGCCTCAGCGCCGGTCTGGACGGGCAGAAAATCTCGTCCCCACCTGGATTCGATCCCGGACCTTCCAGCCCGTAGCTCAGTCGCTATACCGACTGAGCTACCGGCCCACGAAGGAAATATTCATTTATTTTTACAATGTAAGACCTTTACAAATAGATTGTTTGCACAGTAATTTTGGTAATTACATACCGCTCCCCGCTATCAATTTCTCCTGCCCTGTAAACGTTTTCGCAGGTAGGAGTTCCTCGATATATCCAAAATTATTTTAGGAGATCCTCCGTGGACTAATGGTTGGAAAGAATTGGCCTGGATTGACGTTCGACCCGCGTTAAATGTCTAAATTATCTTCTTGGCCTGTATACTACTTACGTTTGACTCTGGCTTTAGACTATTTGAAGGAAAGTAGTTGTCATGCTTCTAACGTTGATCCTCTTCTACCAGTAAGCACTGTACCAATAGTACCGACATTGTACGGAGGCCAGGCTAGAGATGTTTGGTTCCACGCGAGACTTTTTCCTCTCTTCGTAGCGAATGGCCAGGAATGAACCGCTTCTCTGTTCTGCAGTACATTCCATCACCCACCATCTTGAGGCTGCACCAGTTTCCAATTGACGATCGGCGCCATCAGGAATGCGCCGCAAGAACTGACAAGAAACAGGTGGCAAGGTTGTTCTGACACTGCACAAGTGTCTGCACTTGGCTGCAAACTGAAACAAAGTCTTTGTCTCTCAAATTAGCTTGCTTGTTAGGCTCTCTGTGCTTCTTGCAAGTGCATACTGGTTATGCATCCAAACAACATATACGGTATGGCCAAAATCCTTCCAGCCCTCTTAGAAAAGCGACAAATTTGCTTCACCTAATTTCTTCAGTATCAACCTAAACTAAATTCGGCGACGCTGGAGTTGGAGAGAGCATATTCTCCGGAACGTCGAAACTTATTATCCCAAGCGTTCCAACAACAGCGAAGACCATAATTTGGACAGCATCCGCCTTGACAATCAGAAATGTATATATTATATATAAAAGGTAAAATGTTCCAGTTACAGGCCCGTTGTGGCCTGTAACTGGAACTCTACTCTTCCATGACCGCGGCACTAGAAGGGGGTGAGTGGTCAGCAGCACGCCCCGGCTGCACTTTACCCCGGGAAAGACCCGGTACCCATTTTACAGGAGGCTGGGTGGGCCCCAGGGCCGGTCTGGACGGGCGGAAAATCTTGTCCCCACCGGGATTCGATCCCAGACCGTCCAGCCCGTAGTCAGTCGCTATACCGACTGAGCTACCCGGCCCACATATATATTATATACAGAATATACAAAAAAAATTTCGAAAGAATTTGTAACACCTGCTGTACTTTTAAATGGTCGCGTATAGCGAGTCTAGCAGGTATTTTACATTATTATACGATTTTGGTTGGCAGCGAATGAATAATGGAGGCATGAAGGGAAACACTGTCTGGCCATCCTCATTACCATTGCGAAAACTCCTAGACGGACTTTTATGAAATTTGTTTTTGGGGTCACATTTAAACCTTACATACGCTTTACTGTACAGACTGTTGAATTTTTCCTCTTATCGATCAAACGTTACACCTGCTGCCCACGAAGCCCAAATCGAGGATCACGTTTCTCCTTTTAAAGAATGGCTGATTTCTATGCCAGCCAAGTAATTGTCCCTCATGATAGAACTCCGCGATTATAAAAAAAAAAAAATCTTTAACCTCGGCCCCATAGCCATTTCCGAAATGTTTGATGGGTCAGTTCTCAGCCTGAGCTGTAGGCGACGGTTTTAACGTGTACTCTGAATCAGCTATAGCCAGAGAAAGAGTCGTACGTTAGAGATAAAGAATCCGCTGGGTAGTCGTTAGCGCCCTATACACTCTCAGTTAAACTGAGCGATTTTACTGTGTGACGTCATACCTGACGGAAGAACTGAGTAAACGGCGCAGTTTTGACAGGAAATAGCGCAGACCTCAGAACTGTCCATTCCAGTCGTCTTTCACACAAAGAACTGCGCAGTTCACTCTGGGAATCCCACAGTTTCCTCAGTTTACCTACCGATACCACGATGGCATCACCTCAAGGCACATCCGTTTCTAGCAATTCATTCAGCAGATAAGCATCGCATGATACATTCCTTTTCAAATACCACTTCTTATTCCACATTTTACGCTTTCTTTTCTTCGTCTCGGATAACAATATAGCTGGTGTGGCTAGCAAACAGCAAACAACAGCCTTGTTTTTATCCACCACAGTCACACGCACAAGAAGACACACAGAACTGACAAAAAACAGACAAACCTGATGTGAAGCCTGTGCTGTGCCAGAGAATATTCAGTTCAGTATTTCGTGCAGTTTTTTACATAGTTAAACTGCACAGTTTAACTTAGAGTGTATGGGTCCCGTTGCATTTCCAGTGGCCAGGTTTAGTGCTCCTAATTGGTGTGGGTTCTACGTTAGCATTCCTAAGCTATTCGCAGTTTGCTGCAGCGGGAGAAGTCAGCATTGTGCATTGCACTTAAATGTGTGCACTGTACAAACCTCTGCGGAGACGTACAAACCAACTGTGCAAATTCCACCAGATTCTGCAGCGTCAGTCGGCTGTCGTGAAGAGAAAGTTTGATAGGCACACACGAGAATCTTTGTTTCATGTTTCGTTATTTATTTTCATCATCTGCCGACGTAACATAGCCTTCTGTTTGCAAGGACAGCATAAGGGGGATGTGGAAACTCTTCTTATTAAAAATAGATTTGTTTTAGAGAAGATGATTTCTTCTTTATTCTGCCACGTTTTCGCAACAATTTATTCAAAGCCTGGTTCACAGCACGTGGAAAGTAAAGCAAATCCAGTAACGTAATAAGTGACTCCTAAAGTAACTATTGTAAAGGTAAAGCCGTCCCGTTACAGGCCTGGAGTGGCCCAGAGGGTTCCAGGAATTTAAGGTTCCCAGATTTCATGTACAGGTAAAGGATGGTGGTTAGGTTGTCAGCCTTGCTCACCGGCCGCCTTTACCCCCAGAAAATGCTCCTGGTACTCATTTCTGTTAGAGGCTGTGTAGACCCCCAGGGCCATAGTGCGATCGGAAGGATTTTATGTCAATGAAAAATTTCAATGACATCATCTGGGATCGAACCAGCGACCTTCCGATTTGTAGCACAGCACCTTAACCACTGTGCTACCGCGGTCCCCAAAGTAACTATTGTCTCTAGGTGGGATGTATATTGTAAACGGAGAAAGTAACGGAAGCGCATCCTACAGTAATTTTGATTGGGGGAGACCACTTGAGGGACCATCGTATGAAAATTAAGGTAATATAAAAAAAATTGGGAAATTAACTATCTGCGGATAAGATATTTCGGGGGCCTTCAGTGACGGCTACAGTAGAACTTCAGTGTCAGAAGAGGACATTTCGGTGGATGGAGCCAGAATAGAGTAGCCTGTATATGGCGACTAGGCTTTGGGCTAGACGGTCAGGTGTCGAATCCCGGCAATAGCATGAGATGTTTCTCTTCTCCAAAACCTCCAGACCGACTCTAGGGCCCACGCAGTCTCCTATTCAACGGGTACCGAGATTCTTACCCTGGGGTAAAGTCGCCAGATATTGACCATTAACCCCCGTCTAGCACCGGGGTTAAGAATGAGTGGAGCTATACTCCTACTTCGTCTGTACGTTTTCATGGCGTCGACAGGGACAACTGGACCTTCAGCTTTTTTCGGTAGTAGATGCAAAAGAGTCAACTGCCTCAGAAACATCCAGTAGAGTGGGTTCAGTTGGCATGTCAGTGGGCTTGTTCGTGTTTATATATAGTTACAGTGTTATTTCTAGCCAGTTATTGGGTGCGTAGGTAGTTAGGTAGGTAATTAGGTAGGTAGGTAAAGTTACTCCTATACGGGCTTGGACAGGCCGTTATGGCTTTAGGAGGTTAAGGCTGCCAGAATTTCTAGACAATCCGAACATGAATGTAACAAGGTTGTCAGCCTTAGGCACCGGCCGCCTTTATTCAATTCTGTTAGAGGCTAAGTCGACCCTAGCGCCATAGTCAATGAAAAATCCCAATGACCCCATCTGGAATCGAACCCGCGACCTTCCGGTTTGTAGCGCGGCGTCTCACATCGTGTCCCGGCTAGGTAGTTGTTAAAGCAGTCTGACCGTCAGTGTGGTTAGTAGTTGGTTTAGTAGAATTATACTATAGGTCATTTTGGTTACATCATTAGCCTCTGAGGCTGGTAGTTTGGCAGTCAGAATTTCGCATCGGTACAGTCAGGCACGTGAGTGGGGCTGGCGCAGTGGCGTACCGAGGAGGGTGGGTTTGGGGGGTTCGAACCCCCCCCCCCCCCGAAATTCCGAAGGCCCTCCAAAATCGTGCCAAACTCAACCCGATTTTGAAAACTGTTAAAAATTGCTGAATTTAGGAAGCCAATACCCCAAGATGTTCGGAAAAAGGCAGTAAAATTCTAAAACTACCTAGATTCGCGATTGTTTTACATTAGCAATGATAAATAAATGAGTTGTCATCATAAATAGTCTTAAGGTACCAATAGTTAAGAAGATTTTACTATATGAAATGAAATTTCTTGTACCAAATTACAGCTGCCTCCAGAACCCCTAATTAGGAGGGCTACCGCCCCCAGATCTCCATTCTCTCTGTCCTCTGTTCTCAACTGAATTTGTTGAACCCCCCTCCCCCAAACAAAATTCCTGGGTAACCACTTGGCTGGCGTTAGTACTAGCAGTCGTTCGGCCCGTAGAAATATGTTTAGTCAGCTAGTTTTCGGACAGTTGTTCATTAATCCAGTTGTTACATTGGGCAGACAGTGAATCAGTTAGGTATCTAGCAAGTTATATTACGTGTTGTTCCAAACGAGGTAACACGAAACACAATGTAATGTGTCAAGTTACTACAAAAGTCCTTAGAGATGATCCTTAACGCTACGCCGTGATGTAAACGCGACTCAATGGAAGTCTCTAACATGTCACAGCTGAGCATCAGCACGCGATTTGCCACGTCACGTCTGTGATTACCACATGGCAGTGTGTTTCGTCACCTTGTCACCAGATGGCTTATTATTGTGCATTGTTGTTACGATCATGCATTCAAGGAGGTTTCCAGAGTCTTGATAGATGTGATGATGGTGGTGATGATGATAATCAAGATGACAGTGCAGAAGACTGCTGTGTTCATGTTGATTTATTGTGGTTCTGGTGTTGCCATTAAGCACTTCATATCTACGAGTGTAACAGTACGAAATTATAGTATTTATTCAGTTATACAGGCCTTATATAATACCTTTGCTTTGAAAAAACACCTGTGTCGTCACAGCCCATTGGTATCCATGGCTGCGATACAAGTTAAATTCTGAGTGAGTAGGGATACATCGACACGAAGGAACTGATGTTACCGTCGCCTGATTCCGTGGCTTTGATAGAGTTTGGTCGATATAAGGCATCGATATTTATCGCTCGTCTGTTATTACGAAAGCATTTCAATCGATTGTTTGCGAAATCCCTTTGACGCTTATTTGCGTAAGTAATCTTCAGTGATGTTTTATGTTTTTTTTATGTTTTGTTGACCGTGCATCCTGGTATGATCCTTGTAAATAACTCTCTCTCTCTCTCTCTCTCTTATTCACGATACCACCTAGTCTTTCGGAAACTAACTAGGTATTTTATTCTGACCTAAACTGCTACGTTGTCTCTTTGTAGTAGGCATCGTCCAACGGTTCAGCCTGCTTTATTCTGTCTCCTCATTCATGAGGTTTCGAAGTTATACACAACGATGCACCACGGTCGGTAGCACTTCCCTGGAAGAGGGACCAGCTTGTCGCAGAGACCTCTACCTGACAACACATACAATACACACAACAGACAAACTTCCAGGACCCCGGTGGTATTCGAACCCACGATCCCAACAGGCGAACGGCCATAGACCTACGCCTTAGACCGCGCGGCCACTGTGACCAGCAATAACTAACTTGACGCACAATTTTTTCTTGTATGTTTATTTCTATTCTCTACATGTTTCGGGCAGCCATGTGCCCATCATCGGGAGAATTATTGTATCAATGCGACACCTGGTTTATGTCACTCTGTGTAGATGACCGTCTGGTATGTAGGTTTCAAGAAAAAATTGTGCGTGAAGTTGGTTATTTACAAGGCTCAGTGATATATTAAAAGTAGGGAGTAGATGTAGGTTTGAGGGCTTTGATGTGATTGACAGTTGATGTTCTGTGTATTGATAAGAAATGTAGTTCCAAACCCCAGCCTTTTATTCCATACACTCGGATTGTCACTGAAGTGACGATTTACAGCGAACTTGTTTGTGCACGTATGTGCGAACAACTTGGGGAATGTAACTGAAGAATAAGAACCAACTAGATGCTACTTATTGACCGGTAGTGTCGTATGGAGCGGAAGCATGGATGTTGAAGAAGAAAGAACAAGCTCTGCTAATTTTTGAAAGGAAAATGTTTAGAAGAATATATGGTCCTAAATATAAAAACGGGGAATAGGAAAGTCGGACGAATCGAGAACTAGAAGAAATGAGCAAAGGAGAAAATGTAGTAAAATGGATAAAAGGGCAAAGGATAAGCTGGTTAGGTCACCTAGAGAGAATGGAGGAGGATAGGATGCCCAAAAAGATCTTCACTCAAGAACTGGAAGGGACGAGAAGAAGAGGAAGACCCAGGAAAAGGTGGAAAGAGGAAGTAGAAAGAGATCTTCAAGTGGTGGGAGTGAGAAGATGGAGAGAGTTGGTAGCAGATGGGAAAAAATGGAAGAACATTGTTCGACAAGCCAAAGTGCACAGTGGGCTGCAATGCCAATGGAAGAAGAAGATGCTACTTATTATTTATTGTACTTCATATAGGCTTAATATGTTTCGGGCATTACTATGCCCATCATCAGGAGCTCACGACTAAAATGTTGATTACCACATTGGTCGTCTCGTTCTTGGGTTGCTGTAGTTTGGAAATTAGGTGCGGGTAGGCTGGAGTAGTGTCCGGGCTGCAGGTTATAACCTGCAGGTTATAACCTGCAGCCCGGACACTACTCCAGCCTACCCGCACCTAATTTCCAAACTACAGCAACCCAAGAACGAGACGACCAATGTGGTAATCAACATTTTAGTCGTGAGCTCCTGATGATGGGCATAGTAATGCCCGAAACATATTAAGCCTATATGAAGTACAATAAATAATAAGTAGCATCTTCTTCTTCCATTGGCATTGCAGCCCACTGTGCACTTTGGCTTGTCGAACAATGTTCTTCCATTTTTTCCCATCTGCTACCAACTCTCTCCATCTTCTCACTCCCACCACTTGAAGATCTCTTTCTACTTCCTCTTTCCACCTTTTCCTGGGTCTTCCTCTTCTTCTCGTCCCTTCCAGTTCTTGAGTGAAGATCTTTTTGGGCATCCTATCCTCCTCCATTCTCTCTAGGTGACCTAACCAGCTTATCCTTTGCCCTTTTATCCATTTTACTACATTTTCTCCTTTGCTCATTTCTTCTAGTTCTCGATTCGTCCGACTTTCCTATTCCCCGTTTTTATATTTAGGACCATATATTCTTCTAAACATTTTCCTTTCAAAAATTAGCAGAGCTTGTTCTTTCTTCTTCAACATCCATGCTTCCGCTCCATACGACACTACCGGTCAATAAGTAGCATCTAGTTGGTTCTTATTCTTCAGTTACATTCCCCAAGTTGTTCGCACATACGTGCACAAACAAGTTCGCTGTAAATCGTCACTTCAGTGACAATCCGAGTGTATGGAATAAAAGGCTGGGGTTTGGAACTACATTTCTTATCAATACACAGAACATCAACTGTCAATCACATCAAAGCCCTCAAACCTACATCTACTCCCTACTTTTAATATATCACTGAGCCTTGTAAATAACCAACTTCACGCACAATTTTTTCTTGAAACCTACATACCAGACGGTCATCTACACAGAGTGACATAAACCAGGTGTCGCATTGATACAATAATTCTCCCGATGATGGGCACATGGCTGCCCGAAACATGTAGAGAATAGAAATAAACATACAAGAAAAAATTGTGCGTCAAGTTAGTTATTGCTGGTCACAGTGGCCGCGCGGTCTAAGGCGTAGGTCTATGGCCGTTCGCCTGTTGGGATCGTGGGTTCGAATACCACCGGGGTCCTGGAAGTTTGTCTGTTGTGTGTATTGTATGTGTTGTCAGGTAGAGGTCTCTGCGACAAGCTGGTCCCTCTTCCAGGGAAGTGCTACCGACCGTGGTGCATCGTTGTGTATAACTTCGAAACCTCATGAATGAGGAGACAGAATAAAGCAGGCTGAACCGTTGGACGATGCCTACTACAAAGAGACAACGTAGCAGTTTAGGTCAGAATAAAATACCTAGTTAGTTTCCGAAAGACTAGGTGGTATCGTGAATAAGAGAGAGAGAGAGAGAGAGAGTTATTTACAAGGATCATACCAGGATGCACGGTCAACAAAACATAAAAAAAACATAAAACATCACTGAAGATTACTTACGCAAATAAGCGTCAAAGGGATTTCGCAAACAATCGATTGAAATGCTTTCGTAATAACAGACGAGCGATAAATATCGATGCCTTATATCGACCAAACTCTATCAAAGCCACGGAATCAGGCGACGGTAACATCAGTTCCTTCGTGTCGATGTATCCCTACTCACTCAGAATTTAACTTGTATCGCAGCCATGGATACCAATGGGCTGTGACGACACAGGTGTTTTTTCAAAGCAAAGGTATTATATAAGGCCTGTATAACTGAATAAATACTATAATTTCGTACTGTTACACTCGTAGATATGAAGTGCTTAATGGCAACACCAGAACCACAATAAATCAACATGAACACAGCAGTCTTCTGCACTGTCATCTTGATTATCATCATCACCACCATCATCACATCTATCAAGACTCTGGAAACCTCCTTGAATGCATGATCGTAACAACAATGCACAATAATAAGCCATCTGGTGACAAGGTGACGAAACACACTGCCATGTGGTAATCACAGACGTGACGTGGCAAATCGCGTGCTGATGCTCAGCTGTGACATGTTAGAGACTTCCATTGAGTCGCGTTTACATCACGGCGTAGCGTTAAGGATCATCTCTAAGGACTTTTGTAGTAACTTGACACATTACATTGTGTTTCGTGTTACCTCGTTTGGAACAACACGTAATATAACTTGCTAGATACCTAACTGATTCACTGTCTGCCCAATGTAACAACTGGATTAATGAACAACTGTCCGAAAACTAGCTGACTAAACATATTTCTACGGGCCGAACGACTGCTAGTACTAACGCCAGCCAAGTGGTTACCCAGGAATTTTGTTTGGGGGAGGGGGGTTCAACAAATTCAGTTGAGAACAGAGGACAGAGAGAATGGAGATCTGGGGGCGGTAGCCCTCCTAATTAGGGGTTCTGGAGGCAGCTGTAATTTGGTACAAGAAATTTCATTTCATATAGTAAAATCTTCTTAACTATTGGTACCTTAAGACTATTTATGATGACAACTCATTTATTTATCATTGCTAATGTAAAACAATCGCGAATCTAGGTAGTTTTAGAATTTTACTGCCTTTTTCCGAACATCTTGGGGTATTGGCTTCCTAAATTCAGCAATTTTTAACAGTTTTCAAAATCGGGTTGAGTTTGGCACGATTTTGGAGGGCCTTCGGAATTTCGGGGGGGGGGGGGGTTCGAACCCCCCAAACCCACCCTCCTCGGTACGCCACTGCGCCAGCCCCACTCACGTGCCTGACTGTACCGATGCGAAATTCTGACTGCCAAACTACCAGCCTCAGAGGCTAATGATGTAACCAAAATGACCTATAGTATAATTCTACTAAACCAACTACTAACCACACTGACGGTCAGACTGCTTTAACAACTACCTAGCCGGGACACGATGTGAGACGCCGCGCTACAAACCGGAAGGTCGCGGGTTCGATTCCAGATGGGGTCATTGGGATTTTTCATTGACTATGGCGCTAGGGTCGACTTAGCCTCTAACAGAATTGAATAAAGGCGGCCGGTGCCTAAGGCTGACAACCTTGTTACATTCATGTTCGGATTGTCTAGAAATTCTGGCAGCCTTAACCTCCTAAAGCCATAACGGCCTGTCCAAGCCCGTATAGGAGTAACTTTACCTACCTACCTAATTACCTACCTAACTACCTACGCACCCAATAACTGGCTAGAAATAACACTGTAACTATATATAAACACGAACAAGCCCACTGACATGCCAACTGAACCCACTCTACTGGATGTTTCTGAGGCAGTTGACTCTTTTGCATCTACTACCGAAAAAAGCTGAAGGTCCAGTTGTCCCTGTCGACGCCATGAAAACGTACAGACGAAGTAGGAGTATAGCTCCACTCATTCTTAACCCCGGTGCTAGACGGGGGTTAATGGTCAATATCTGGCGACTTTACCCCAGGGTAAGAATCTCGGTACCCGTTGAATAGGAGACTGCGTGGGCCCTAGAGTCGGTCTGGAGGTTTTGGAGAAGAGAAACATCTCATGCTATTGCCGGGATTCGACACCTGACCGTCTAGCCCAAAGCCTAGTCGCCATATACAGGCTACTCTATTCTGGCTCCATCCACCGAAATGTCCTCTTCTGACACTGAAGTTCTACTGTAGCCGTCACTGAAGGCCCCCGAAATATCTTATCCGCAGATAGTTAATTTCCCAATTTTTTTTATATTACCTTAATTTTCATACGATGGTCCCTCAAGTGGTCTCCCCCAATCAAAATTACTGTAGGATGCGCTTCCGTTACTTTCTCCGTTTACAATATACATCCCACCTAGAGACAATAGTTACTTTGGGGACCGCGGTAGCACAGTGGTTAAGGTGCTGTGCTACAAATCGGAAGGTCGCTGGTTCGATCCCAGATGATGTCATTGAAATTTTTCATTGACATAAAATCCTTCCGATCGCACTATGGCCCTGGGGGTCTACACAGCCTCTAACAGAAATGAGTACCAGGAGCATTTTCTGGGGGTAAAGGCGGCCGGTGAGCAAGGCTGACAACCTAACCACCATCCTTTACCTGTACATGAAATCTGGGAACCTTAAATTCCTGGAACCCTCTGGGCCACTCCAGGCCTGTAACGGGACGGCTTTACCTTTACAATAGTTACTTTAGGAGTCACTTATTACGTTACTGGATTTGCTTTACTTTCCACGTGCTGTGAACCAGGCTTTGAATAAATTGTTGCGAAAACGTGGCAGAATAAAGAAGAAATCATCTTCTCTAAAACAAATCTATTTTTAATAAGAAGAGTTTCCACATCCCCCTTATGCTGTCCTTGCAAACAGAAGGCTATGTTACGTCGGCAGATGATGAAAATAAATAACGAAACATGAAACAAAGATTCTCGTGTGTGCCTATCAAACTTTCTCTTCACGACAGCCGACTGACGCTGCAGAATCTGGTGGAATTTGCACAGTTGGTTTGTACGTCTCCGCAGAGGTTTGTACAGTGCACACATTTAAGTGCAATGCACAATGCTGACTTCTCCCGCTGCAGCAAACTGCGAATAGCTTAGGAATGCTAACGTAGAACCCACACCAATTAGGAGCACTAAACCTGGCCACTGGAAATGCAACGGGACCCATACACTCTAAGTTAAACTGTGCAGTTTAACTATGTAAAAAACTGCACGAAATACTGAACTGAATATTCTCTGGCACAGCACAGGCTTCACATCAGGTTTGTCTGTTTTTTGTCAGTTCTGTGTGTCTTCTTGTGCGTGTGACTGTGGTGGATAAAAACAAGGCTGTTGTTTGCTGTTTGCTAGCCACACCAGCTATATTGTTATCCGAGACGAAGAAAAGAAAGCGTAAAATGTGGAATAAGAAGTGGTATTTGAAAAGGAATGTATCATGCGATGCTTATCTGCTGAATGAATTGCTAGAAACGGATGTGCCTTGAGGTGATGCCATCGTGGTATCGGTAGGTAAACTGAGGAAACTGTGGGATTCCCAGAGTGAACTGCGCAGTTCTTTGTGTGAAAGACGACTGGAATGGACAGTTCTGAGGTCTGCGCTATTTCCTGTCAAAACTGCGCCGTTTACTCAGTTCTTCCGTCAGGTATGACGTCACACAGTAAAATCGCTCAGTTTAACTGAGAGTGTATAGGGCGCTAACGACTACCCAGCGGATTCTTTATCTCTAACGTACGACTCTTTCTCTGGCTATAGCTGATTCAGAGTACACGTTAAAACCGTCGCCTACAGCTCAGGCTGAGAACTGACCCATCAAACATTTCGGAAATGGCTATGGGGCCGAGGTTAAAGATTTTTTTTTTTTTATAATCGCGGAGTTCTATCATGAGGGACAATTACTTGGCTGGCATAGAAATCAGCCATTCTTTAAAAGGAGAAACGTGATCCTCGATTTGGGCTTCGTGGGCAGCAGGTGTAACGTTTGATCGATAAGAGGAAAAATTCAACAGTCTGTACAGTAAAGCGTATGTAAGGTTTAAATGTGACCCCAAAAACAAATTTCATAAAAGTCCGTCTAGGAGTTTTCGCAATGGTAATGAGGATGGCCAGACAGTGTTTCCCTTCATGCCTCCATTATTCATTCGCTGCCAACCAAAATCGTATAATAATGTAAAATACCTGCTAGACTCGCTATACGCGACCATTTAAAAGTACAGCAGGTGTTACAAATTCTTTCGAAATTTTTTTTGTATATTCTGTATATAATATATATGTGGGCCGGGTAGCTCAGTCGGTATAGCGACTGACTACGGGCTGGACGGTCTGGGATCGAATCCCGGTGGGGACAAGATTTTCCGCCCGTCCAGACCGGCCCTGGGGCCCACCCAGCCTCCTGTAAAATGGGTACCGGGTCTTTCCCGGGGTAAAGTGCAGCCGGGGCGTGCTGCTGACCACTCACCCCCTTCTAGTGCCGCGGTCATGGAAGAGTAGAGTTCCAGTTACAGGCCACAACGGGCCTGTAACTGGAACATTTTACCTTTTATATATAATATATACATTTCTGATTGTCAAGGCGGATGCTGTCCAAATTATGGTCTTCGCTGTTGTTGGAACGCTTGGGATAATAAGTTTCGACGTTCCGGAGAATATGCTCTCTCCAACTCCAGCGTCGCCGAATTTAGTTTAGGTTGATACTGAAGAAATTAGGTGAAGCAAATTTGTCGCTTTTCTAAGAGGGCTGGAAGGATTTTGGCCATACCGTATATGTTGTTTGGATGCATAACCAGTATGCACTTGCAAGAAGCACAGAGAGCCTAACAAGCAAGCTAATTTGAGAGACAAAGACTTTGTTTCAGTTTGCAGCCAAGTGCAGACACTTGTGCAGTGTCAGAACAACCTTGCCACCTGTTTCTTGTCAGTTCTTGCGGCGCATTCCTGATGGCGCCGATCGTCAATTGGAAACTGGTGCAGCCTCAAGATGGTGGGTGATGGAATGTACTGCAGAACAGAGAAGCGGTTCATTCCTGGCCATTCGCTACGAAGAGAGGAAAAAGTCTCGCGTGGAACCAAACATCTCTAGCCTGGCCTCCGTACAATGTCGGTACTATTGGTACAGTGCTTACTGGTAGAAGAGGATCAACGTTAGAAGCATGACAACTACTTTCCTTCAAATAGTCTAAAGCCAGAGTCAAACGTAAGTAGTATACAGGCCAAGAAGATAATTTAGACATTTAACGCGGGTCGAACGTCAATCCAGGCCAATTCTTTCCAACCATTAGTCCACGGAGGATCTCCTAAAATAATTTTGGATATATCGAGGAACTCCTACCTGCGAAAACGTTTACAGGGCAGGAGAAATTGATAGCGGGGAGCGGTATGTAATTACCAAAATTACTGTGCAAACAATCTATTTGTAAAGGTCTTACATTGTAAAAATAAATGAATATTTCCTTCGTGGGCCGGTAGCTCAGTCGGTATAGCGACTGAGCTACGGGCTGGAAGGTCCGGGATCGAATCCAGGTGGGGACGAGATTTTCTGCCCGTCCAGACCGGCGCTGAGGCCCACCCAGCCTTCTGTAAAATGGGTACCGGGTCTTTCCCGGGCGTAAAGTGCGGCCGGGGCGAGCTGCTGACCACTCACCCCTTTCTAGTGCCGCGGTCATGGAAGAGAAGAGCTATACCTATACCCACCCTCTGGGCGACACCGGGCCTGTAACGGGATTACTTTACCTTTAATGTTTCCTTCATTTCGAGGAATATTGGGAACTTGCTGCGTTACTTCAAAATTTCAATCTTTTTTCCTTTTGAATTTATTTAATGATTTCTCGCGGAATCTCTAAGAATGTTCCGCGGAAGCCCTGTTGGAAAACACTGCCTTAATGAATAAATAGGCACTGCCATTGAAATTAAACACACTATTAAGAAGAGGGCCGGTCTCGGTGGCCGCGCAGTCTAAGGCGTAGGTCTGCCGCCGCTCGTTTGCTGGGATTGCGGGTTCGAATCCCGCCGAGGTCACTGATGTCTGTATGTTGTGAGTGTTGTGTGTTGTACAGGTAGAGGTCTCTGCGATGAGCTGATCACTTGTCCAGATGAGTCCAACCGGCTGTGGTGCGTCGTTGTGTGTGATCTAGAAACCTCAAGATTGAGGAGGCCATCGCGAGCGCTGTCCGCAACACCCGGGGGGGGGGACTGTTCAAAATCGAAATATGTTATGCTTATTTAAGAACTGCAGGATTGTTATCGCTTTTCTGACGTATGGTGTACAATAAGCTTTTAAAGCCTAGCGGTGTTTTTACATACCACCAGGTTTAATATTCAAAAAATTCTACATGGTGCTCGCTTTGCGTCGAGTGTTTTGTACGGATCTCAGAACAGACAGCGACTACTGTTGTAGACACCACTAACCGATTGGTTTTTATAACCATGGTGGAAAGTGTTTACAGCGCGGTACGGACTGATTCCTTACATAAAGCAGATTACGTTTCGTCTTTAAAAGGTTAACATCTTGAAATAACAAACGGTTCAAGCCTCAGTGCCCATGACAAAAAAAGTATTACATTTAAAAATTATCCGAAATTTGATCTGGCTACGTTCTGTGATTGAAATAAGATCATCCAAAGGATCTTTCAAAGCAATCTTTCATAAATCTGTCAAACACAAGAAAATTTATCTTTCACTAAAGCATGACTACATGTTTCGGTACGCGCAGACAATCATCAGGCCACTATTACAAAACTTTTGAAAATGAGGGAAAATACATTGGAATTTTGTTCACAGCATATGATGCCACATGTGTTACAAGGAGACTGAGGTGGCACAGTGGTAAAGGTGCTGCGCTACAAATCAGAAGGTCGCTGGCTCGATCCCAGCTGCTGTCATTGGATTTTTCATTAACATAAAATCCTTCCGATCGCACAGTGGCCCTGGGGTCGACTCACCCTCTAACAGAAATGAGTACCAGGGGCATTTCCTGGGGGTAAAGGAGGCCGGTGCGAAAGGCTGACTACCTTATTACCATCCTGTGCCGTTGTCATTAACCTTAACTTCCTGGAACCCTCTGGGCCACTCCAGGCCTGTAACGGGACTGCTTCACCTTTTATATGTGTTACAATCCTGCTCCAGCGTACTGTTGTGACTGACAATGCCTCAAATTTTCTTCATACAATTTCATAATTTCGTAGGGTGTCCTCATGCCTAATTAAAGGTGTCTTTGTACACGCTAAGGGGCATATTAAGTACCGGAGGTAGAGCTCCAATCATTTCTAACCTCGACACTGGATGCAGGTGAGCGGTTAGATTCACGTCACGCGCGCTTAAATCCCATTGAAAGACACGCGGTGCCCACTGAGTAAGAGGCTGGGTGGGCCCGAGATCCAGCCTGGTCGGTTTGGAGAGCTGAAATATCTCTCGCCCCTGCTGGGAATGGAAACAGGATACGTCGGTCGTCCAACTCGCAGCCTAGTTCCCGTACAGACCATGCTACGTTATCACATAAAAATCATAAAGCATTTACACGCAGGCTCCACAATCACGATCGGTCTCCGTGAGAAAGGTCTGGAAACCACGTCCTGTGGTTTATTACACCTCACCATCCTTGAATATCGCTATATTTGACGCAGTCGTCATGCACGTTATTTCACTTTAGAAACCCTATTTAAGGGCGCTATACAATCTCAGTTAAACTGAGCGATTTTACTGTGTGACGTCATAACTTTTTACAGTTTCAGAGGGCTAAAAAATCAGATGCGGATTAGAATCGCGTGCGGATTAGATTCGCGGTCGTGAGCTGGATTTTGGAAAAATGATAGAGCGGCTGTACGTGCCGTAAGAACAATACAATAC
>Ga0123354_10005374_pt1 | contig 18594 bp, 18 predicted proteins | sample TergutLab28metaG_2_FD_97872 | JGI IMG/M metagenome (GOLD analysis project Ga0123354, IMG submission 97872) | Labiotermes labralis P4 segment gut microbial communities from Petit-Saut dam, French Guiana - Lab288 P4 | ecosystem: Host-associated > Arthropoda: Insects > Digestive system > Gut ...
AGAATTGTGTGAAAAGGAGTATTAAAATTACAGGTTCCGAACAGTGCAGCAGACACGCACCAGCAAGGACCTGATAACAAATGCATCCACACCGCCAGATTAACCACAATGATGTATTTTAACCAACTGTTTTAACACTGCAACTGTAGCAAACTCACACAGTACGCTCCCTGGTGATGGTGATCACACCGAAACATGTTGGAGCTGTTGTAATTTTAATGTAAATTTTAATACTGCTTTATAAAACAATTCTCTTGTGCATCAGTCAGTAATAAAACTTTGATAATAGCAAGATGCACGGTACAAATGTGAAAATTTCAGATTATGTTATTCAACTGTTTTGTAAGACCAACCAAGTAGATTCTGGAAACAAAAAGAAAGGAAAATATTCTGATTCAAGGGTGGTAAATGATGTGGCAATGGAGAATATTGCATTATTGAGGGGTTTTAACCTTATATCAAGGAGTTTCAACAGTGCTGAGTATGCAGCTCAGATGAAAGAAACAAGAAACGCATACCAAAATATGAAGTCACCTGGGAGACTTGGGTTCTGATACCAATGACTTAACTGATAAGACATACTTCACCAACGACTGTTTCGGACAAAATGTCCGTGGCACATGAACTCTTACAAAACAGTTTTTTGTTAAACAATGATGTAGCTAACAAATTTTCTTACAAAATAAAACATTTACTAGCCTCCAGCACAGGCAGTACACTTTTGGTGTGTGCTTCACTGAATACCTGCATGCCTGTTCATCTCACCAGGAATGCAGATGCACGAAAAGTAATAATACAATCTTCCTAAGTGTGAGATGTGGACAAAAAGATTTTCTGGATACTAATATTGTCACATGAAGCATGAACTTTTACACTCCGCAGTACGAAATACTGTGGCCTACCCCTCTGTCAGAAAATACCACCATTCTTACAGCAACAGTGCTGTGACATGCGGTTGGATAATGCGGATCGCCCCAGCATGGGAGCACATTATCGATCAGGCCTCTGTAACCTTACTGTCGATCTTAGGTAACTAATTTTCCTCTTACGTGAAGAAATGGAAGTATGTAGCCCACTTGCACTACAATTTATTGCAGAAATTATTCTATCTGTATAATGTAAAGTGCTTGAAATGTCTTAGCATTGGCAACTTCAGTCATTATCACACATCATCATACAATTCATGTCACTGCGATCATACAGACATACTAAAAATATGAAAAATGTTTTGTGGCACAAAAAAACAGTCCTCATCATTATAACTCTGGTTTTGAATGCAAAATGTAAAACTTCGATCCCAAAGGCTAACTATGAACTGCCCTCACTCTCACCTTACAGAACGAAATACATCACAATGTTGAATGAGGGAAAAGAAATGGAATATTTGACCTTATACAGACGGTACCATCACATGTGAACGCCTATAACACGTGCGGTAATGTGTACATGTCGCACAGGGGAATGTCTGACACGCAACAGATTCCAGGGGAGAAAATGAGTTATTGTTGCACAATGATGCAGCTTTCTTCTTGACAAGAATTAACGAAAGAAATGAATACGAATTCACGGTGACAGTAACAGAAATCCAGCACCACATTTCCTTACCTGCTAGAACTTTTTACAAGCTCAAACACACAAATGATCTGAGTAATTTAAACAAGACCATAAATGTACGTATAACGTAACAGTAAGGCGTATTTGTGCAACCACTGTTGCAAAGGAAAATCAATAAGTATTTCATATTCTGAGTGTGAGTCTATAGCCTTAGTTATCCACCATGCAAAGTGCATGCACCATATTATTGTGTCATCTGCGGCCTGTCTGGCTCTACAAAATTTTTCTACTTTACCTCACAAATGGCACATTTTTTTTTTTGGGGGGGGGGAAGAAGTTAATGAACATAAAAATGTGTGTTTTGATTTCCTCTACAGCTTTCATCACAAACATTTCTCATTCCAAGAAGAACTGGGCGAGACATCATAAATGTATACTGGTAAAGGTAAAGGTAAAGCAGTCCCATTACAGGCCTGGAGTGGCCCAGAGGGTTCCAGGAAGTTAAGGTTCCCAGATTTCGTGACAACGGCACAGGATGGTGGCAAGGTTGTCAGCCTTACGCACCGGCCGCCTTTACCCCCGGAAATGCTCCTGGTACTCATTTCCGTTAGAAGCTGAGTTGACCCCAGGGCCATAGTGCGATCGGAAGGATTTTATATCAATGAAAAATTCCAATGACACCAGCTGGGATCGAACCAGCGACCTTCCGATGTGTAGCACAGCACCTTAACCACAGTGCTACCATGGTCCCCAAATGTATTTTGGTCTTCATATAAAGTACCAGTTATTCTTGTTCCATTTCAAAGAAACTTGAATTTTCTTGACATATTTTGAGAAAATGCATATCTAATTTCGTGAAAAATCCGTCCAGTGGGAGACGAGTTGTTCCAAGCAGACAGACAGATGGACACACATACAGACAAAAAGAAGCTATTTATCTCAGTAATTAACCAACTTGTTGCACAAACTTACGTATTGCAGTACGTTTATTTCATGCCTCTACACATTTCGAGCAAATATGCTCATCATCAGAAGGTCAAAATTGCATTACACAGTCTCTGGTATCATCACACCTATAGGTGGCCGTCTCGTGCACAAGATGGCCACCTATAGGTGTGATGATACCAGAGGCTGTGTAATGCAATTTTGACCTCCTGATGATGAGCACATGTGCTTGAAACATGTACAGGTATGAAATAAACTTATTGTAACACAAAAATTTTGTGCATCAAGTTGGTTAAGTACTGAGATAAATATACTGAGATGCACGGTCAGCAAAACGTCAAAAAAGAATAAGCTAATAGTCACAATTTTGCGAACATGCCTAAGAGGAGTCTTTAATAAAAACTAAACGGCACTTGGGAGTGAAACTTATACAGCAAGAGAAACTTCAAAAAGTGTTTCACGGGAAGAGGAAGAGTAACAAGCGCCATGACAGCCGCTGGAAACAAAGTGTCGACATTACGGTAAAATGCCAAGAGGGGTCTGCCACCTGGCCACGGTGTTTTTTGGCACCTTCGACACCTGTCTGACCTTCATGGAAACTAGATGCCCACCGTGACAAGGTGCTGCGATCCACTGCACTCTCTCCATAAACTTCACACAAAGCACTGTGAATACCATTTAGGCTTTTATGAAACAAGGTATCAAATTTTGATGTACAAACACCAGTCAACACACGTTATGATGTCATAGTTTTTCATTCTCCATTTTAAAGGTAAAGTTAAAGTGATCCCGTTACAGGCCCGGTGTGGCCCAGAGGGTGGGTAGAGGTATAGCTCTACTCTTCCATGACTGCGGCATTAGAAGGGGGTGAGCGGTCAGCAGCACGCCCCGGCTGCACTTTACCCCCGGGAAAGATGCAGTACCCATTTTACAGGAGGCTGGGTGGGCCCCTGGGCCGGTGTGGATGGGCATAAAATCTCATCCCCACCGGGAATCGATCCCGGACCATCCAGCCCATAGTCAGTTGCTATAACGACTAAGCTCCATTTTACAGTACTATTTTGCGAACAGAAACGAGGGAGGAAGCAAACAATAACACACAATTCTCACGCAAAAATTGGCTTACACCTGAAATGGTGATTGAAACCAGTGCATCACGTTGCTGTCTGTACATACACAATGTGCAGAAGTTCGGAGATGCCATTGTATGTCCAAGATTACACAGAGAAACACAATGACAACATAACTGGACATGATACGAAACAAAGTAATGACCCTATTTCGCTTGAATTACTGTCACTGAGAGAAGCAATTTCTGAAATAAAATAACGCCCGCTATGTGCAGAAGATACACGGATGGCATGCGGTATACCAATGAGGGAAGCGACAGAGTGCGGAAAGTAAGGAAGCTGCAGGAGGCTACCCGTCTTCATGAAAACATAACAGATACAACTTCTGATAATTTTATTCACACATGCGTTCATACATTTTTTGGACATATGTTCTTGCACTATGAGACCACATCATAAATAAATCACAAGACATGCCACAGCTGGGGTGAACAAATTCTCCTACAATATAGAAGCCACCTCAAAATTCTAATTATCAGATTGGACATCATGAAGCAAATTCCACACTCAGGACCAACAAATATTTGATGCCAACATACAAAAAATTTAGCCGCCACAGCAACCTGGGGCTGAGGACTTGTACACCCCCAGGGTCAGGGGATCATTTACCCTCTTGTATGTTTAAAAAAACTCTTTGGTTTGTGTGTGAAAAGGTAGAGGTAAAGTTGTCCCTCTGCACACCATAAATGCATATGGAGTGTGGAGATACAGTGCCACGCATTCCTAATCTCAGCACTACACAGAGGTGAGTTCGAGACTGTATGCATTTGCGTGCACATGTGTTTGTGTAATGAAAATATGCACCTTTCATTGCAAAGCACAGACATATACAGGGTTATTCAAAATGACGGTCGAGGTTTCAACAACTTGTCATACACAATACACTTGTGATAGGAGTATATGTATTTTTTTATTTAACAGAACAACACTCCAAGTTTTGTTACATACCTTACAGGTGCTCTATATGTGCACCCTTTGTGATTCTACAAACATCAACACGATAATCAAGTTCGTTCCAAACTGTTTGTAGCATGTCAGCGGTGATGGTTTCGATGGCGGTTCTGATTCGTACATTCAGTTCCAGGATACACACGCACCCTGTCTCTTGAAACTGTGCATACCACCTTCGAATGGAACTGTCAGATGGTGGTTTTTTCCCGAATTTGGTGCAGAATTGCCGCTGGACAACTGTACCCCGACAATCATTTTGAATAACCCTGTATATGTGAATGACAAGGAACGTGGTTCCATTTTCAACAGGGGCAAAAAATACACTAATATTTCAAGTGTCCATATCTTAACATAAAGGTATAAAAATCTCTTAACTTAAGGACATGAATTTATCATACATGGCAACACCAACACTATCATCAATATTTTCATATATATATATATAATAAACTCCATGGAGCAAGAGTCCATCCTGAGAAGCTACAGTCTTCAGCTAGTCAAAAAATTTTAATATGTATATATACATATACAGCGTGATTCAAAAAGATGGACTCAATTTTGTATGTCTATATTTCCTGAACTATACATGGTATGTGAATGATCTACATAACAATTGAAAGAGAAGGTCCTAGATTTTCAAATACCACTGCTAGAGCGCTCGCCTAGTGCACAGCCGTGCAGCAGTGTCAGTTGAGAGCAAAATGGCTACTATGCAGCACAAGATTTGTTGCGTTCGTGAGTTCATTAAAACTGAGTCGGCGACAGCTGCACAGCATGCATTTTGTCTTCGTTTCAACATTGAACATTTATGAACGTAATTGTGAGTATAATGAAATGTAATTTACATCATATTTGTCACTAGTTCTAATTCTGAAATAAAGACTTACGAAATTGAGTCCATCTTTATGAATAACGCTGTATATGTAACTTACAATCACAAAGACACTCTTCAGTGATGTCATACGATATGGCACTTCCACACATTTTCTGCTTACAAATAACTCTTCAAAGACGATACTTAAAATTCTCTTCCGACTACAACCAGTTTCACGTACGAGCAATGCTTCACTGTGCTGAACTCTTAGAGAAAGAACACTCATTCCCATTTTGGGACAATTCAAAACTAGACACACGAGAGTACCTGGTAATTTCAATGCTATGTACATTTCGCAAATGTGCTTTAAGTTTGTCAACCCGGGTATAAACAGCCGTACAATACAAACACCGGTGTTCTCCAGGAAAATGAGCAATAATGTGGTGCCATCTGTTGCGCACGGTTTTCCCGCATAACATGCAGTGAAACAGACCTGGAATATACGGATCCAGTACGAATTTGTCTTCGTATGTAGTACGCACTCGGCCTGGAAGCAAAGACAGAGCTTCGTTCAGTCACTCTTCTGCTCCAGACATATTTCTAACCAATCTTTATCTCAAAAAAACTTATAGTCTGGTGGGAAGATCAACAAAATGCAATGTATTAGGTCAAAAAATGCAGGAATAATGTAAAATAATTCATGCTTCTGGATTATATTGCAACCACTTGCAGTTCAGTTAAAAATACAGATGTCAAACAGCATTTCGAGTTTTCTAAAACATGACACATTTCGTGATGTTCCAGATGCGATAATAATTGTGTAGATAAACACTCGAACACTCTTCACAGGGCATATTTCAAGCATAATGTGATTATCAAATGTGGCAATCTACATTTGATTTTTGTAAAATTTAGTATAGTTGCTGAAGAATGTTCATTTCAAAACCTGTTTCAAAATAAACCACAATGAAGTTTTAAAATATTAATGTATTACACCACGCTGGAGAACAATCTGTAACATGCTGCTCAAATATAACATCCCAACACAGCTGTCTGCGGACGACATCAAAAAATTCAAAACACAACTCATGGCATCAGCAGGGCTCAATTTTACAAGCACATTACAGCCATACATTGCCATGATGAAGCACGATGAAGCTTCTTACATTCCGATTCTGAAGACAGATGACTCTTCCACAAAAACAAACTTCAACAAAGCAATCTTAAATATTCAAGTTTTCCGCACGATGTTTATTCCATCACTAAAACCATGAGCTTCACTGTAAACTTGAATATCTAAGAAAATAGAGAATACACATAAACTCCATAAACTCATACTTTAATTCGCAGTGCAAGTGCTAAAACACAAATGCCTCGGCCAAGGGCACTGTACATGATACGAGAAATAACTGGCAATTCGGGTTCAATGTTGGTACTCTACACATTATAGAGAAATCATTTATGGATGGATGGAAGGATGGATGGATGTTTGGATGGATGGATGGATGGATGGATGGAAGGAAGGAAGGAAGGAAGGAAGGAAGGAAGGATGGACGGATGGATAGATGGATGGATGGATGGATGGATGTTTGGATGGAAGGAAGGAAGGAAGGAAGGAAGGAAGGAAGGAAGGAAGGATGGACGGATGGATTGATGGATGGATGGATGGACGGACATCCTTAAAGCAACTGTTCATATTTGGAAACATGTAACACCAGTGTGTTCAGTGTGTCAGGTAAAAAAGTGGAACAGTTTCAAGAAGGTATGAACAAGGCAATGGCCATGGCAAGGCAGCATCAGATGCCAATTCCAATGTTCCATCAATTTCCCCATAAATGGCTTCAGCCCACACAAATATACAAAGTTCCATTCACAGTCACCTGCTACCACTTACTGAAGCGTAAAGCATTTAATGATCACTTCCTGCCCGAAGCGAATGACAATCATGATCGGTTACGAACGGGTTGTTTCTCCAGTGGCGATTTTTCCTAGCATGATCAAAACTCACCATAGACCGTTGCATATAATGCAGTGGTATGACATTTCATTTTGTACGGCCCACATTGGATCAACACGTTTATTTCAACGTGCCAAAAATCTACAACGGGCCACAGACGTGGAATCTTTACCAACAGCATACTTCCAACAAGATGTTACGCCATTATGGCGCAAAAAATTTATGCATAAATTTCCTGGAAGCTGCAATGGCTCAGATGAACCAACTGGTTGACCTCCAAGGTGCCCAGACACTACACCTCCGAATTTCTCTCGTGGTGTTACGTGAAGGACACCAAGTTCACTACTGTCTTTGTACAGTAGCTTCCACAAAACCAGAAACACTGGACGAAACTTCCTACCAAACAACCTCAGCATAATAAAATCAGAGCACATGAAACTTGATACATTTCATCTCAAATTAGCATATACATATGTACACACACACACATATACTGCAAATGAAAAAACTTTTAAAGTTAAGACAATGGATACATTCAAGCTTCTTAAGATGACAAAAAGTTAAATAGTTAACACCCCAAACATGCTCCCATCATTTGACTTACGTGAGGTTTTCGTATTAGGAACCTAACGTACTGTCACACTGCAATCGATCACTATTCCAAAATGGGGCGGATTTATGCTGTTTCCACAACCTTGAAGTACAGCGACACATACGAAAGTTCCAAGAGAACGTAAATACAAAGGCACATTTCAACGTACTCACACCTCGTACCTCCTCATCAAGGGCAGATTAAGTTTTTCATTACTAATACCAGACATCAATTATCCTTGGTAAAGAAGCTTTATCATGTTCCTCCTGACAACAAAAATCCACTTAAAAATTAAGCTGTTCGTACGCAGGCCTTCTATCCACGCTACGAACCCATACTCATGCTTCACATGACAATACAGAAGCATTCATCATACAACTAGGACAAAGTTTCGGAACTGATCATCCACCGATGTCAACACAATTTTTAGCATCATGTCACACACAAAGCACTCAGCAACAGATGCAGCGCTTAACCCTATGATACAGGTACAAAAACAAAACGTCATACCCGTTTTAAACACTTAATTTAGAAATGCCAGCTAAACAGCAAATATTATGAAGTACGACATGCCACAGGAATGAAACTCAGAATATCAGGTGAGGTCATCACAGAACATTTGCTTTGGTACAAATTGAGCATTAGCATGTCCTATCCCAGGCAATGGGAAAAACCAGGATATTAAATCTGCTTCCACCAAATAAGGACTTGGAGCATTTCCCTAAAAAGTACAGCTTTTTTCCAAAAAAAAAACTACATACAAAATCACAGAAAGAATGTGGTAATGCATTATTTTAAACCTTTCAACTTTCACAGCCATTGCTATTTCACAATATGGTGCCACATTACACACTCAACAATTCCAGCTACTTATTTTTGCTAAATACTGCTCCCAATGCTTACAGAAAAGAGTGAAATTTTAAGAAAAAAAAAAATCCAATGGCTAAAAGTTTAAAAAAATTACGGCTTCCTGACAGGCCAAAATTCAAGCACTGATACAACCTCAAACCAGAGAAGCCCACCTGAACCTACACAAGCATCATGATAGAAAAACACTAAAATACAACAGCGTTCCTAAAGTGGGGGAGGGGTGGATTTACAAATTTTGGCGCTGAAGAAGAATGCTCACATTATACAACAGTTGTGCGTAGGACTGAGAAATTTTGTATGCTTTAAAAATGTTTTAATTCTTACAGGTCTACCAGAGGCCCACTTTCCTTTACCAGACCTACAGTATCCCCCAATCAAAGAAATTTACGTGTTTGATCTTGGAAGAAGTGGAAATGGCCAGATCAGAAGCATTTGTAGCATCACAACAACAAAGTGTGGACAAAATAAACACAACAAATGACAGACATCCGCATCTAACGAAAATCAGGACAAGATTCAATTTTCATTCATGACCAAATTTAGGATTCTTAGTGCTGATCTTTGACTTCGGTACCCAGTAACATCACACCACATATTCAAGTCTGATGACCTTGGATACAAGGAAACATAAATAAAATAAATGTACTAACTTTAGCTTTAGCCTGCAGCCCGGACACCACTCCAGCCTAACTGCACCTAACCTACAGCAAACCAAGAACGAAACGACCAATGTGGTAATCAACACTATAGTCACGAGATCCTGATGATGGGCATAGTAGTGCCCGAAACATGTTGAGCTTATAATAATAATAATAATATTTATTAACTGCAATTGGGTGGTCACCCGGTGGCAGTACAAGTACAATAAAATAACACGTAGCATCTTGTTGGTGTTTATTCTTCAGTTATTCAAATGTACTAACAGTTTACTTTATGACACATTAAATATTTCTGACTGCAAAACACCTGATGTTAAAAAAGAGTGCTGAGTGATGAACTGTAAAGGATTTAGAATGAAGTGGCCCTGGCCGATATGAGCTGTCATCTCTGTATTTACAAGACAGAATGAGAAAACCAGCACCGAAGTTGTCACAGCCAGGATGTTAACAAGGCAACCTCTGAATACAAGTCTGAAGCATTACCCACCTCAACACTCTTGTGGGACAAAAAAAAAATCACAAACAAAAAAAAAAGGAAAAAGAGAAAGGAAAGGAAAAGAGAAGTAAGGAAAGGAAAGAAAAAGAAAAGAAAGGAAAAGAAAAGAGAAAAGGAAAGGAAAGGAAAAGAAAAGGAAAAGAAGAGAAAAGGAAGGGAAAGAAAAGAAAAGGAAAGGAAAATAAAGGAAAGGAAAAGAAAAGAAAGGAAAAGCAGCAAGGACAAGAAAAGAAAGGAAAAGAAAAGAAAGGAAAAGAAAGGAAAAGGAAATAAAGGAAAGGATAAAGAAAAGAAAGGAAAAGAAAAGGAAGAGAAAATAAAAAGGAAAGAAACGAAGAGAAAAGAAAAGAAAAGAAAGGAAAAGAAAAAGAAAAGAAGGGAAAGAAAGGAAAGGAAAGGAAAGGAAAAGAAAAAAGCTTACAACTTCACCACCAACAAACCACTGTGCTGTGCTTGTTTGAATGTACCACAGCATCATATAAATACCATAATAAACACACCAGCAACTAACTACACAAACGGTTACCTATGATCCTATTCTTTTCGCATTTTCAGACACTTCCACCTAAATTTGGTCATGAATCTAGTAACACTTCATCATACAACAATGGCCTGTGGAACGACAAAGGACCAAACACTGCAACGTTAAACTACACACAATATACTGTATTTACCCGAATGAGACAGATTTCAACTTTCACGAGAATATGTACACAGAACATGTTTAACTTTACATGCAGTTACACAGCAACACTTAATTTCTCAGAAAAGACTGGAAAAAAGAAATTGTGTTCCTATATTTGGGTAAATATGGTATATTTATACTCCAGCTGATGTTAGAACAATAAATCTACAACACAGAATGCTTAACTTCGTAGACGTTACAAATCAGTTCAATTTAATGCAAGAAAATAACGGTGCCCCAGAAGCCAACCAGGTGTTACAACACTCATACACACTGCAAACACGAGAAAGCGACAATCAGGCATCGTATTTACACAATTGCAGTGTTTAGTTCTTTGGAAATCACAGTTTTTTTTTTATCTGAAGCATTTCCTGGTTCACCCTTGAAACAAACCACCTAGCAAGATAAATATAATAGATAGTTTCCTCAAAGACAAAATATGTACATACCTTGTTTATGAGTCCAGTGTCAATTCGGATACTTCCTCCACTACTGACATCACACTTACATATTGTCAGTTTCGCACGGCTGGTGCTTAACCATGATAATACGCACACTGTTCTTATATCTGGGGTTTGAATCCTCACAGGGGTAAGAGTACTCCTCTCCTAAACATCCAGACGATCTACTGTGCCCACCCAGTCTCCTATGCAATCGGTATCAGAGCCCTTTTCCAGGGATACAGCGGCCAGGGTATGAAGTTGACCAGGCACCTCCAGTTTAAGAATGGGTGGAGCTATACCTCTATTCCCCCTACATGTCTTCATGGTGTGAACAGAGAAAAGTTTATCTTTTTTTTTTTTGTTTACCTTTTCTACTGTTAATAAGTCATTACAAAAATTAAAATACACAATTCCACTTCTATTGGGCAAGTGATCATTCTGTAGTTTAAGAGAGAGATTAGGTGCAAAACAAATTTTGAGGATTCTGGTTGTCTGTACCTTACATTTGCTGCATTCACCCATTAGGACACTTTTTTTTGTGAGTTCTCAGGTTTTCATTGCACTGTAATTGATGCCAAGTTGTCCGGAATGTGATACTGTTATGCTAGTGGAAGCAGTCTCTCAGCGTTTCAGGAGAACATATTTACTTCAAGTTCATATTCCCAACCAGAATCTTCGAATACACTGCAATGGAAACCTAAAATCCCAGCTGGGACCCATAACCTCCAAGCCCACATAAATACACAGTGTTTATTACATCATCATTATGCTTGGTAACTATTACAGGTGAAGTACTGTGGTTCCATCCTGACTTCAGATGGCTTTCATCTTTCCATTGTTTTTGTACAGTCTTCATCAATCACTTAAGCGAGGGGTCACTGACTGCTGTTAAAGCCAAAGGAGGACAAATTTTAGTACAGTATTTTATAATATCATGACTGTAACTGGAACTCTCAGGTTCATTCATTTCCGTTGTTATACCAATACCTGCCATAGTTTCTCTTCCTGAACACACCCTTTTCTCTTGTCCACCTTGCCTCTCTCCCTTCCCTTGTGACCTGCCTTCGTGATCAACCGCAAGAATTTAGTCTCACGTAAACCAATCAAATAAGTCCTATCCTGCTTTCTGCAGTACTGTTTACTAGTTGCCTCCTGCATGACAACTGTCATGTGGGAAAAGTTCCATTTTACGCACGCTGGCAAGTATGCAATATAGTCAGTATTCGGCTTTATTCCAGCTCAGGGGCACACTGTGCATATTGTCCGGATCAGCACAGGGGGACCCACTATGCCTCCTCTACCACTGGTACCGGGACCTCTTTCCCTGTGGTAAAGCAACTGTGGCACGGCAATGACCACCCACCACTATCTAGCACTGAAGTTAAGAATGAAAACAGCTACACCTATGCTCCCCTTTTGCAATTTCCAGACATGCTATGTATAGACCCTGACCTACACATTACATATACATTTTATCCATGGCAGGAAGTTTCTTTCGTAACTAAGTTACTGCCAAAACCCACCCCCTTACATTACTGCAAACTGAGACCACATTCGACTATTTACTACCTACTCCCTGCTGCAAGACAGTCAAACTGAGGCTGATGGTGTCAGTTTCTCTGATCAGCATCAGTATCATTACCAGGTAATGGACCAAATACACCAAGTTGTAATGTTATATCGCTGCTAATGCAGTATCATTTACACAGTAACACATCTCAATACCACAGGACAGTCGATACTGCCCGACAAGAAATACGCATCTCGTACATCTAGCTACAATGCAAAAAATGTTCATAACCAACCGAAAAATAAAATACTGTTATCTCCAAAAGAGGAGTATGTAACAACTCCTTTTTAACTTTTCTCTTCTTTGTTCCCAAAATACACGCTGCAACCGCAACGCACGAATGCTCTCTCACACTCAACACTTGCATTTTTCTTCTTCAGAAAATACAGCGATATGTTTCATCAGGTTCCTGAGCACCAAACCAAAGCAGAAATACCACAACAAACGAGAGTGCACATTCCCCAACAGTTCATGCTACCTTACTTTATAGAACAGTCTCAAGTGTCAATCACCTACTTCAAAGCAGGTCTCAGAGCTTTCTGAAAATACTTCTTGCTATATGACAGAGCTCACCTTGATGTATAAACAAGTTATCTTCTCCTACTTCGAAGCAGGTCTCAGAGTTTCCTGAAAATATTTCTTGCTATATATAAGAGCTCATCTTGATGTATAAGCAATTCATCTTCAAATACTTCAAGTCTCAAAAATAATACTGATATTTCACAAACACAATGTATTTTAATACCCCCACAACATTCACAATGTTCCATATTCTGAGAGTTATTGACTGATGACCAATTACCTCTTCCAGTGAAGTCAATGCGAAATATGACGTGGGATGAGCATTGTTCTGCATTCATTCATTCCATTGGCATGCGCAGAATGCGATGATTCCTTGTCGTTCTCAGGAGCTTCTACCATTCCTCTCTGTTACATATCCTTTCCTTCCACCCTCTTCCACCAACTATTCTTCCATCCTCCCTCACCTCATCTTGCCATCTATTTCTTGGTCGACCTCTCAGCCTCGTTGTTTCCACATTCTATTTTCTTCCATTCTCTGTGCATGCTCAAACCAATGTAATCTATTTAACCTTACTGTCTGTTATAGTGGGTTTTTTAAACACTGAATACATTTCTATATTGGTTAATCATCTCCAATTTTCTTTCTCATTGTCATATACTGGGTGTAAAATTCTGTCCTGTATACAGTAACAATAAATACCTGTCTTGTGTTGATTTCCTGGCATATGGTGTTCTGAACTCATCTGTGTAATGACTGTAATCACTGCTTCTCAAAAACTATTGGCCCTACAGTTTTATGTGCATTCTTGTACACCAAACTCCAAACTTAAGTCCCTGTAAAGAAACTGCACCAACAGCATGGTGAATTTCATATCACCAATACTAAAATTTTTCCTGTATACAGTCTAACTTCATGAACTACATTGGGAATTTCAGATCACCAATATGTTATTTTCACTGCTTACAGCCTAACTTCTTGTAAACCACACTTCATCACGAAACAACAAAAAGTTTTCGTATAAATTCTTGGTCGTTTAGAAGGTCCTTCAGAGTGCAGTAACATAAGAAATAGCAATTACTGACACAAATATGCAGTTTTACCTTCTCCTTTACTCAAGGGCCTCTTGAATATTTTCTTGCACTATTTACTACTAACAGAAAGTCCAATTTAGAAGTAACACAGTAAATAAAGGTAAAGCAGTCCCGTTGCAGGCCTGGAGTGGCCCAGAGGGTTCCAGGAAGTTAAGGTTCTGAGATTTCATGATGACGGCACCGGATGGTGGTAAGGTTGTCAGCCTTACACACTGGCTGCCTTTACCCCCAGGAAATCGTAACACAGTAAATAATAAACATTATTAAAATTTACCTACCATTCCCACTAAAAATTTTTCCACTATCCTGCACACTGTTCTTTCATATAGCACCGCTGATTCATTGCACTTTTTTCATAAATTCCGAGAACATATTTTCCACGACACATATTTTGCAAAGATTTCATAATGAACAAGTTTTGTTCAACTCAGGAGCTGCAGTTTGGCAAAGAGTGCAGTAATAACAAGGTGTTAGTGATGGCTAGTACTTATATAAGCTGAGACTGTTATCTTCTGAAGCTCAGGGATATGATAAAGTACCTCCCTGTATATTTTTTAATTAGACATGCATCATACCAACACTTGGTAACTTCTGGGAAAAACAAGGACTGCCAATCAAAATGGTTGTTTCCACCCTAACGTCATGTACAATATCATCAACTCTTACTCCACTGACAAGCCATACACAATACAATTACCTCTGCTTAGTTTGATTTTTTTCTGAAGATGCTGCGAGTCTGGACTTCACCAATAAATTTTGAAGACAAGTATGTTACAGAATGCAACTCAGACACATGGTAACTGGTACTGTGAAATAAACATTAGAATTTCGAATTGAATCTTACGGCACCATCTCATTAAAATGATGAGTTCCAGAACCTGAATACTTGTACCCAAGAGGCAGGCCTACTTGTTACTTAATTGTGTTAATTTAAAAAGTTCTTTCAGAGTGCAGTAACATAAGAAATAGCAGTTACTGACATAAATATGCAGTTTTACCTTCTCCTTCACTAATGGGCCTCTTGAATATTTTCTTGTACTATTTTCCTACTGCCAGAAAGTCTGTTTTAGAAGTAAAACAGTAAATAATAAACATTATTAAAATTTACCTATCATTCCCACAATAAATTCATTCCTTCATTCATTCCATTGGCATGTGCAGAATGCAACTATTCTTTGGCATTCTCAGGAGCTTCTTCCATTCCTTTCTGTTATATACCATTTCTTTCCACCCTTTTCCACCAACTAGTCTTCCATCCCCCATCATTTCATCTTGCCATCTATTTCTTGGTCTACCTCTCAGTCTCGCTGTTTCCAAATTCATATATAATACTTTTGGGGGAATTCTATTTTCTTCCATTCTCTGTACATGCCCAAACCAATGTAACCTATTTAACCTTACTGTCTCTGTTATATTGGGTTCTTTAACCATTGCATAAATCTCTTTATTGGTTAATATTCTCCAATTTTCTTTTTCACTGTCATATACTGGGCCTAAAATTCTTCCATAGACTTTCCATTCAAGAATATTTACTTTCTAACTCTCTTTGTTAGTGATTCAGTGATTACAGATCTTATAAACAACAGCATACAGCAATGCAAGAACTCCTCCAGTTCAGTTTTCCAGGCTGAAGCGACTTAAGGACAGATATTTATCCAGCCAAGAAAAGTAGACCAGTTCCCTTTTTACATGCTGTACAGAGACGGGGGAGCTAATTATCCCAGAGTGTTAAGAAGACAAAACATTCTAACTTCCACTTATTCGTGTAGCACTACTAAATGAACAGGAAATGCTTCAGATAATCTGATAATGAAAACTGTCTCTTACCATCAAGGCCATCCAAGGTGTCCTGCGAGGCGGGGCCCTGCTCCTGGTCACTTGTGTCCATGGAGCCTGTCCCATGGAGAGAGTTTACATCACTTGGGTTCAGTAGGCCAACTCCAACCTAGAAATTAAAGACCGTAGTGAAATTTCATATATCAAAGTGCAGCAAATGACAGCAGTTTACAGGCACCCAAACTGTAAAGCTTCCTTATGTGGAGTAACTTCTGTAACAATCATAACTAAAGCTTCTTGCAAGGCACAGCTGCAAAAACTGCAGTGTCTTTCACACGACAGTCTGTGATAATTTCTTTTTTAAGTTTTCACTCAGCTTTAGATTTCATGTTATGAGGGCAATGAATATTATGACTGTGGGCTTCACAGACACCGCCACATAGCCTGGTAGATGGGCTTCTACATCAGAGAATGCTCTTTCGCTTGTCGCTTGAAAGGATTGTCATGTTCGGTGAAGTATACATACAAAATGTAAAAAGGTATGTGTAGCATCCCCCTTTTAATGAGACTGAAAAGCAAAGACACTGCAAAAAAAAAAAAAAGTACCGGAAGTGTTTCGTACCACTTCCACGCAAAACATTCTTATTTCCAACAGATATTTAGCAAGTCATTCAATATGCGTGCAAAAAATGAGCAGAGCTCATCTTTAAAACACCGCACAACCTCAGCGAATACTGAAATTGTCCAACAGGTTTTTTGTAAAATTGTAAGAGATCAAATTTCATAAAAACTTTTTAAAAAGACACACACACACTGTAAACAAAGATATTTCAGTGAATTTTAACCACAAATCATAACAGATGCTATTTTATATATCTTACATTTTAAACCAGTACGTGTGAGTTTCATGTATTAACATTTCACATTCCTTTGTACTGACGTCTCCCTGAGGGGAGCAATAAGACAGTTGAAATTTACATATTATATATATATATAATACTGGGGTAGGCGGTGTTGCAGTCGGTTGAGGCACTGCGCTACAAGTCGGAAGGTCGCGGTTTGATTCCCGATGGTGTCACAGTAATTTTTCATTGACATAATCCTTCCGGCTGCACTACAACCCTGGGGTTGACTCAGCCTCTAACAGAAATGAGAACGAGGAATATTTCCTGGGGGTAAAGGCGGCTGGTGCATAGAGCTGACAACCTTACCACCTTCATGCGCCAACTGCCTTGAAATCTGGGAGCCACAACCTCCTGGAACCCTCTGGGCCTGTCCAGGACTGTACTGGGATAGCTTTATATAAATTATCACAAACATCTGTTCAGCAGTTCTCAAGATTCCTTCCACATGCACATCCAGATAGACGAATGGCAACAGAGCAATCTGAAAGTGTGATCCACTTAGATCCACAGACACCTAAAAAATTGCAATATTTTTCTATAAATATTCAGAGTTATGATGCCTGGCGATGCATTCACTGCCAGTGATAAAGCTGTTACAACAAAACTGAAACCACAGCAGCCAGAAGCACAACAAGTGGTAATGTACCAAAATAAAAGCATACGACCATCCTGTTGCATTTTTTCCTTTGCACTGAGTTATTCACACACAGATTTGAAGTTGCATGCATTTTTAACTGTGGAAATGACTGGATAATTTTGTGCATGGACATCTGTACTGCCATAAAAAGGAAGACCCAGGGTATCTGCTGGCCTCAAAACCCTTTTTGACAAAAGGGTAATGACAAAAATCTACATTTCTCCTGCCAGGATCTTAACATCGGTTATCAAATCTGCAGTTCGTCACATCACTCACCTCTCAGCATTAAAAACTGGAAGTAAATCTTGTCTAACATAACATACAGGAGAGGGATTTGGAAAGTATGACATGTAACAGTGTGGAACCACTTCACACCACATTTCAGTTCTTTACAATGACTGAATTAAAAGTGGGATTGGGACAGCATAGCCAGTATAGCGAACTGCAGTGAGCTGGGCGTTTTGGGGTTTCAAAATTGATGTGGCAAGAAATTTGCTCCTCCGCACACTTCCAGACTGGCTCTGGGGCCCATCCAACCACCTGTACAATGGTTACTGGCTCCCTTTCCCACAGGTAAAGCAGCCAGGACATATTTTTACCACCCACTCCCACAAAACACCATGGGCCAGGACAGTGCAGTCGGCACAGCGAATTGCTACAGGCTGGACAGACCAGGGTTTGAATCCGGTGGGGGGTGAGATTTTCCACACCTGTGCAGACCGGCCCTGGGGCCCACCCAGCCTCCTGTACAATGGGTACCGGGTCTTTCCTGGGTGTAAAGAGTGGCCAGGGTGTGACGCTGACCCTTCACCCCCTTCTAGTGCCACAGTCAAGGAATAGAGCTATACATCTACTCCCCCTATGGGCCATACAGCCTGTACAGAGCCTCAGTGCCTGTACAGTAGAGCTATACCTCTACTCCCCCTATGGGCCGTACGGCCTGTACAGAGCCTCAGTGCCTGTACAGTAGAGCTATACCTCTAATCCCCCTATGGG
>Ga0123354_10005378_pt1 | contig 18584 bp, 14 predicted proteins | sample TergutLab28metaG_2_FD_97872 | JGI IMG/M metagenome (GOLD analysis project Ga0123354, IMG submission 97872) | Labiotermes labralis P4 segment gut microbial communities from Petit-Saut dam, French Guiana - Lab288 P4 | ecosystem: Host-associated > Arthropoda: Insects > Digestive system > Gut ...
ATATAATAATTAAAAACAAAAAAGAGAAAACATGCACACTGATAGATGTGGCAATACCCACAGACAGAAATGTTGTGCAAAAGGAAGCGGAAAAGAAGTTAAAATACAAGAGTCTGTGTATAGGGATACAACGAATGTGGAACCTGAAACGTACGATTGTACCAGTAATAATTGGAGCCACTGGAATAGTAACGAGAAGCTTAAACAAAAATTTGGAAACTATACCAGGAAAACACTCGATAGATTCACTACAAAAGACAGCTATACTTGGAACATCACACATAATATGGAAAGTACTGCAATGTGAAACTTGAAGCCTGAGCGGTGGGGATCACTGCTGGTTCAAGAGAAGTACCAGGAAGAAACGCCTGTGACAGGAGACATACATATCGTGTAATAATAATAATAATAATAATAATAACAATGACAAGTATAACCCTACTTACTTGCTAAGTTGTTTAAGTCACTGCCTGCCAAAACAACAATCCAATCTTTTTCAACAACAATAGTTGTTCCAACACTGGCTAAATGAGACATGGCAGCAGTTAATACAATTACACTCTGCAGGACAATTATAACATGTCCATCCCACAGAAAATAAATGCTATCCCAAAAGAAAAACGTAAGAGCAATAGTTGTGGCACATATTATTAGCAGTGAATTCTGTGCAACGAGAACCACTCTGGCAGCTGAAATAAAAAAAAAAAAAGTTATAAAAGCTATGTAATTTTACATTTTACATAATATAATATAAATAATGTTGCCATTGTAGCAGAGAATATTATTCTATAAATTTAGTTCACATTCTTATACATTCTATAGTTAATTTACCTTTCAGCCGTGCTGTATTGTCAACCCAACGACCAACAGCAGCACCAAATGCCACAACAGAGCCCGATAATGCAAATGTAAACACTCCGGTTAACATCAGGCTATCATACTCAGAACCACTTAAATCCTGCATAAATATCCCAGCAGCAAACCACCACATTCTATCGCTCCATGAAGAGAGTGCATAGGAACAACAGATCTTAAACAATGACCCATGTAACCATGCAACTGAAACAGTACAGCCATAAAAAAATTTTCATCCATATCAAACTTCTGTGTCATAATATGTATTCTGTAATTCTTGTCACAAAATAATACAAGCATATGCCACTTTCAGCATCAAGCTACATCAGTGTATCACACTAATTCTAATTTAAAGCCGATATATATTATGTTAAAATGAAATATGTGACAAAAATAATTATATTAATGTGTTTAAAAATCAGGTTATTCAAACCAAGTTTCTAATATCACTACTTACATCCCACCATAACGACGATGAATATATGCATCCATGTGACTGATACCAATCACGCACTTGAACTTCGGTCAGCTCTACCTGCAATCTAAAGTTCAGATGACAGATACTTACCCAATCATACAGCATGCGAACTGGCGAAACCCGTTGTACCCAATTGGAAAAAGCGCTTCTGCAGCCTGTGTGTAGTTGTCGCTTGCGCATTTTTCCCCCCCCCCCCCTCCACCCCCTTCCGTCCGAAAGCGCTTAACTATTGTATTGTCATCGTATCGCGGACTAATCAAACACTTCTACCACGGCTACAAAATAACGGCACACATCTATTCCAGTCATTCACAATTTTTATATCTCTTAACGCAACAAATAACATTACAGCAATCAAAAACAAGTTTCATTCTAGTAGTGTACTTCGCGGCGGCAGCCTGAATCACGCCAATAGTGTACTGTTTGTACGATCACACAAATCATTCAACAGGGTGTTTTTAGTTGCTTGACCGATAAGCACCGGCCCAACGGTCTTGTCAGTTTTTACTAGACTTTCCAACGGTTATCACTGCGATCGTTCGTCTAGATACCGTCTTCGACCGTTAACACTTACCCGACACGCGGCGTACAACGTAACGCTGGCGGAGCGATGAGCAGGCGCTTATCGGCCAAGCAGAAAAAAAAAATCCTACACTTCAGATATGACGTTCTCACAAAAATGACTAGGAAAAATACTCTTCACTGACACGAGACCACACAGTGCAGTGGAAATTTGGCGGTATTTCCGACGAACGTTCTACTCTTACCTCCTACCCCGAAGATGAAAGCAGCACGTTTCTCCGAAACGTCCGTAAATTTTTCCCATAACACACAGCGTCACAGCCCATCAGACAGAATTCTTCACAGCATTATCCTGTTTAATTTTGATTCATTATTCTTCTGTTAAGACAGCTGATTGTTGCACCCATTACAATAACAAATAGCATAAGTTTCATTTCCATTTCAGATTTGGAATTGTTGCACGTAACTTTTTCACGTACCCTATCAATTTTTATCAGTATTTAAAAATTCATTTCCTTTAGGAAAGGGCGGACCATCACTCAGCTGTTGACGTAAATTAGCTAATAAATATTTCCACTTCAAGCTTAGATTGTCATGTACCATTAAAAAAAAATCACAAAATTAAAAACACTCTTTATGGTTACAAGGCACTCACTTCCTGTACATGTTTACATTACAGCTTCCTCTTCATTGTTCCGGGTGAAGTTGTTTTAAATGATTTGAGGTAATGTAACTTGTGCACATATGTTCCTGTTGGTAGTAATGCATTCAGTACAAAATGAGTTATTATTGCTGTCATCCCCCATATTCTATGTTCACCCCCTATAAATACTGGAAGTACATAACCACTGCGAAATTGTGTAGATTTACAATTATCAGGTTCAATTAAGTGTTTTAATGACACGGTAAAAACAGACTCAACTTCCTTCCTATTTAATATTAATCCTTCAAGAGACACTTCTCCGAGATAACCAATAAATGGCATTACTGCCATGTCTTTCTGCCTTGTACCAACAAAACATCCATTACCCCAGACATCAATTTGAGTTCTTTGAATCCCAAGTTCTTCGAACGTCTCACGAAGAGCTGTTTCTTCTAAATTTTCGTCTGTTTTGTCTTGTACGCCTCCAGGAAATGACACCTGTCCTCTGTAACTCTTCAAATCTGATGATCGTAGTGTATATAAAAAAGATAATTCATTATTTACTGTACACAAAGGCACCAGCACAGCAGCTTTCCTTGTTGGTTCCCTGCAATTCAGCCTAACTGGTTTCACTCTTTTCAACTTGGTAATACAGTTCTCTCTGTTCTCTTTGCTCAGAATTAGTGCTTTAGGCACTGTCCTACCATAAATATTATTAACGATATTAACTTTGGGTGCCCGGTCAACAGACCAGTATTCCATACATCTGACAGCCATAACCTGTCTTTTCACATGTGTTCGTAAAATGAGTCTTGAAATGTAAATCATGTTCCTTTGAAGATTTACAAAATCTCGGACTGTGTGTTATCTAACAAAATTATTCACATTCTTACCCCGAGATTTACTCATAACTTTTAATCCACATGTCACTAGCAGATAACGTTCCCACAACATTCACTTCTCCACCATTTTCGAACTCGACACGTGATACACATCATGGATCAAAGTACATCTTACCCACCACAGGAATTTCACCACAGAGCAAGAGAAAGACGATATAAATTTGTGTACGATGAGGTCAGTGTTTTTTCGACGTGTGTTTTCTTTTCTCACGTGGAGTCATGCCATTAAAGGGGATCTAGAAAGGTTATTGAGAAGAAGTTGGTCTTCCCACGACAATTAAGGACTTTTCTGGCAATCACAGAAAGTTCAAAGTTGCCCAAAAGAACAACCTACTAACTCATTCTTCAATCTAGATGAATATTTCAGTGAACGGAATACTTAAGTTATGCTACATGCTACTACATTGTACATATTTAATCTTTAATGTACATACTATATCCATCGCTATCTACTTATTATTTTATAATTATTACAGCTTTTAGGTTAATTTAACTAGCTTATAACTGTGTATAGTATTGCCATATTTTAGTTTATGTATTGCAATTTGGAATTGTAGCTATTTTGTGCCTGTTTCCTGTTTAGTTATTTTCTGCTCGTATTTTTTTTACAGTTATTTTATACTATTCTGTCCAATGTCTGACTTGGCTTCACAGAGCCAAGCACTCACTCCTTGACTTTTCCCATATCCATGGATTATTTCTGTATATGGATTTCTTGGAATTCAAATAAAATCATACCAGATTCCTAATTTGAAAACAGTTCTTATTCGTGACTTTAAAAGTTCTGGCTAATGACACTGTTTTAGCTATAAAAAAGTACTGTTTAAGAAAACTACGATAACATTTTAGTTAACAAAAATACATATTCTTTAGGTACCGTCCCAGCCCCTGACAGGTCAGTAATTTGGGTACCCTTAAAACCAGTATTCCTTAAGTTTTTTTTCGGCCTAGGACAGGGCTGGTGAATGTTTTTGTGAGAGCATGCCCAAATTGCGGATAACTTAACTTTACCTGGTTTCACCAGCGCCTTATTTCTGATAATTCCAGTCAGTCCAGTTGACCCGCACATTAGTCTGGCCGTGACAGTAGCCGCAGCAAATGGTGTATAGATAAAAAAGAAGCATTTAATTATATAGAAATTTCTATGTTTGCCGTTTTTAGACATGTGATAAAATTAGAATTTTTTAAAATAATGGCCGATACTAAGTAAAGTTAAATGCATATCATAGATCATCCAAATGCCAAATTTCAACGAAATTAGTAGACTGCTGTGGCCCATTAAACGTTCGGACAGCTGGATAGACGCAACTTATGTTTTTCTTTTAATTTGCAAAAACAACGAGTTCCAAGCAGAACTCATTTTGCATGAGATCCCTACTGCTACATATCAACGTAACTGTTACTGTTGTGTAAAAAACTGATCCCTTAAGTACACATTCTTGTTACATAAAATTTGTCTAATGTGTAGGTCTGTTTATTGTCTATGTAGCAGATAAATTTAGTTTCTTTTTTTAAATCCAGGGGGATGGAACAAAAAACTTTAGTTAAAGAAAAAGGACACCAAGCACTTGTAGCTGTGGTTAAAGGAAGTTGCCCACCATGTTTGGACAAAGGGTATGTGAAACATATGTTATTGATTCAGGAACACGGACACTTACCTTTTTTCCAGATTTTGTCCATCACTTATTTTATATAATTAAAGTGCTACTTCTCAACAGGCAGCTCTGCTCTTTCCTCAGGTGCAAAACTATCTAGCGGTCACTTTAGAAAGAGCTATTTTATCACTGAAGAGAAAAATTATGACCATCATCAACAACAAGTGAGAATTTTTTGTCACATTTTATTTGCTAATGTAATTTGCAGGGGGGGGGGAAGGTCATGCATTAAATTACTGGCAGTGAAAAGTAATGCAGTTGTTCACATGAGAAACAATTTTTATTTTCAATGACAGTATTCACACTGTGGTCTTCTAGGTTCTGGCATCATGTAGTTGTACCCACCTATGTGAGTACACAATGCCATGACACAGAAGATATCAGAATAACAAGTTTTCATTCTTCACAAGGTCCCATTTTTGCTGTGTCAAGATCTGAAATGAAACACATTTATACTAATTAATATTTGATAGCCATATACCCATCATTGTGCCCTACTGCAGTACATGTAGAAGAACATTACAGCTGTTTCTATGGTATTAGATAGAAGGTTAACCAACTTCATTTGAAGCAAATTGTGCAGCTAGATGTTGGGCCATTGTAACTAAGTTTATTGAACAAATTGATAGATAATCTATCACTTGCTTCATAGTTAAAGAACTCATTTTTCTCCCCTGGAGTGTACTATTGAATTTCAATTGGCTTTTAAAATAAATGATGATTGCTTCCATAAAAACTCATGATTCCCAGTTACAAATAAAAGGGTCTATCTTAAATTAATATATCAAAACTTACTTTTTTAGTTAAGTTCATAAAATATTTTGCATTGCATTATTCCTTCCACATACATGGTATTAGAATCATGGTTTTGCAGCTTCCATTGGTGTTTTTCTTTCAACAATACCCACAAATTTATTCCAACTCTAGGAAATTTGGGGATGAGATAGGTAGAACATGTAGAAGGCTTCAAAGAAGTGAAAACTGCATACAAAATTTTGGTCAAAAAATATCCAGAGAGGGCATCACTTGGGGAAATTATGCATAAATAGGACTATATTAAAATGTCTTGGAAGGAATAGGATGTGAAGGACTGAACTCATCTGTTTCGGGATATTGTGTAGTGGCGGGCCCCTGTGAACACGAAAATGAGCCCTTGATTTCCAGAATAGGTGGGGAACTGCTGACAACACTGAGTGACTGTAAGCTCCTTCATGGTCATAGGTAAAGCAGTCCCATTACAGGCCTGGAGTGGCCCAGAGGGTTCCAGGAAGTTAAGGTTCCCAGATTTCATGACATCGGCACAGGATGTTGGTAAGGTTGTCAGCCTTACGCACCGGCCGCCTTTACCCCCAGGAAATGCTCCTGGTACTCATTTCTGTTAGAGGCTGAGTCGACCCCAGGGCCATAGTGCAATCAGAAGGATTTTATGTCAATGAAAATTTCCAGTGACACCAGCTTGGATCGAACCAGTGATCTTCCGATTTGTAGCACAGCACCTTAACCACTGTGCTACCATGGTTCCCTCATGGTCATCGACACTTATTATTAACCTACAGAAGCATCACTGTCACTTTACAAGCCCCTCTTTCTATCAGTACTATTGGACAGATTACTATAAATGATAATTCATCTCACTGGTATCTTGGAGGTACTCATTTCTAGCCTCTGCCAGATTGTTAGGAAGTCACTGAAGTAACAAATGGTTGCAGTTTGTTTGTAAAGCCATGTTAAGCCAGTAATAGTGACAAACAATGTGTGGAATTTATGGAATTTATTAATTCCTTTGTTTGGTTTATTACTGTCAACTTGGTTTTCATGTTTCTGTCTGCACACCTGACAACTGGAATGAAGTTGCCTGCCAGTGCAAGTAGTTTGAAATACTCCCATTAATTTATAGAAGTAGGAAGGGGTGATATGATTCCCAGACACGATGCCACATTGTCACAGTCAAATGGGCTCTAATGATGTTAGCTTAAATCATGCCCTTTGGGTCTGTATAGAGCATCTTCTGTGTACTGGGATAGCATATTCAGTGTAGTGACTTACTATGGGCTGGATGGTTCTAGAATTGAATCACATTGGGGGTAAGATGTTCCGCACCCATCCAGACCAGCCCTGGAGCCTATCCACCCTCCTGCACAATGGGTAGTGGATCTCTTTACCGGTGTATAGTAGCCAGGGCGTGGCATTGGCCACCCACTCCCATTTATCACTGAGGTTATGGAAAGGGTATAGCTATACCTATACTCCCCTTCTGGGCTTTCACTGCCTGTTATAGGGTGCACTTTACCTTCTATACACTGTGCTCTATATAACTTGTGCCAACTTCAGATGTTAGTATACGAGTCATTTTGAGTACAAGTACTGTGTACCTGAACATCAACCATTATACCACTGAGCATTTTCATGTACATAAATGGCTATAATCAGAAATTTTACAATACATGCGTTTTATCAGACTGTACAAATAAAGGGAAAATTATGTGTCCAATAACACCGTATAAGAAAGATATCCATCAAGTTTTAACCCGACACCCCAAAAGCTTACGTACAACACTGAAAGAAAATTATGTGTCAGATAATGCCCCAAAATAAGGACTTCAGTTTTTGGTTACAGTACCAAGTTATTTATGTTAGTTCAAGTAGTAGTGTTATGACATACAAGAAAAAACTTTATTAAATAACACCCAAGAATATCAGTTTTCAGTTATGTTACACTAAGTACTGTTCACTATGATGCCCTCCTTTCAGTATGCACAATTCTGCACTTTTCAAAGAGAATTTGTTGTCTTATTGGCTTTCTAAAATTTTATCTTTTCCCTTATGAAGTCAGTGGATTTCAGTATTTGCTGCAGGAGCTATTCTCCTGCCTGCAGTTTTTGCCAGTAGACCATGTCCGTTATATGCACCCACACAAAGTTGTCAAAGGACATGAAATCTGGTCACTTCACAGGCCAGGTCTGTGGACCAAAATGAGTACAGTGTACACATGAGAAGTGTTTGCCAGAGGTGGGAGTCAGGGTGAAGGAGGTTCATAAGAATTGATGGTGTACATTATCATTAAAGGCTTATAACAATGTAAAGGTTGATAAGTATGTATATGTTGATGCTGCATTTTTGACTCAAAATGATTCTTAGAGTAGCATCCTGAAGTTTGGCACACCTGCTAAACATTCTTTGTGTTAATATGTGATTATTAACAAGCTGGGAAATATATATATATATGACATAAAAGTGTGGAGCATTTTGCAGTGGAAACACAACAATGAATTCTGTGTGTGTTGTTATTCAGTTACATGTCAATGCCAATGATATAATAATGTTGAGTGTTGCACAACAATGCTGTTATGGCAAGTTTACATCAGTGGCAGCATTGCAAATTATACATTCCAGTGTTTTAAAGAAATTATATTGCAGCTAATTTTCATTCTTTTGACACATTACAAATAAACACTGCATTCAAACAAAAGATTTAATTTGTTCATGGCCTCCTTTAGATGTACAATTTGTCTAAACAGGTCAAGGGGACATACAGTATAAGTCAATTGCAGTCAGTTTGTCAGTTTTTGAAGTGTTGCTGTAAAACTTTTTTATAAGGGCAACTAGAATTAATCAATCATGAGACACTAAGTGTTAATGAGTGTGTGTCTCTATTCTTGCTTTATTTATCCAGCATGCAAAGTGCATCCTTTCTGTCTGCAGTATATGGTCATGTGTGGCCTGTCTGACTGTACCATCTTTTTCCACATTATCTTATAAACAGTGCAATTTTTGTAAAAAATGTATTTGAACATAAAATGTGTATTGTGATCTTCTCTACAATTTGTGTCAAAAACACTTCTCATTCTCTAGAAGAATTCAGGGAGATAATATCACGAATGTGCATAAGTCTCAATTTAAAATACCCGCTATTCTTATCAGATTTTAATGGAACTTGAATTATCTTCACAGAATTTCGAAAATCCTCAAATATCAAATTTCATTAAATCTGGCCAGTGGAAGCCAAATTGTTCCATGCAGATGGATGGACGGACAGGCATGACAAAGCTAACAGTCACTTTTCCCAATTTTATGAACGCACCTAAAAACACAAGATGTGGTAATAATACCTAACAAATATTTGTGTAATGTGTTCTATATTCAATCATGCTATTAGAACGAATAAATGAGGGAGGAAGGCAGGGGAAGATATAAACACAGCTTGCGGGAAGAAATGAGCAATGCACACAAAATTTTTCACAGAAGTCACTAAGGAGAGAGACCACTGGGAAGACCTATCTTTCGTGTTCACATGAGTAAAAAGTATATATTAGAGAACTGAAAGTCAAAGTCAAAGTAGTCCCTGGGTACGCCATTAAGGCATATGGTGGAGCATTCTTAACATCGGCACTAAATGTAGGTGATTTTGTCAGCTTCACGCCCTGGCAAAATAACCCCCTGGGAAGGAAACTTCAATTCACAATGAATAGGCGGCCGTGTGGGACCCAGAATCAGTGTGGATGCTCCTGCAGTGTGGGTAAGGGATTTGATGTCCCAGAATAGATCCCAGTGGCGACATGTGTGAACACTGTAATGAACTTTTGGACTCCACGGAAGGAGAGAATTTTTCATAAGGTAGGCAAGTAGTGGGGTCTATCAAGTTTTCAAGCAGGAACCTGCACTGTGGGGTCGGTTCATTGTATGTATATTACACACTGATTAGGAATGCCGAACATTGTCTTTGACTAGTACCACATTTACATCGAAAGAGGTCGTGCCAGCTTTCTTTGTTGTTGCCGCATCAGTTGCTGACCTCAGTGGAATACGTACTGCTACACATTTTACCCACCGTTCAGTTCATAGCCTGTATATGCTTATGTGTGTTTGATAGCAACACACAGGCAGTAATTTATTTGCAGATGGTGTTTTACAGTTTGTTCTGTTCCATGTTCCTCGCATTAATCAGATGCATAAAATTTACTATAAAGACCAACAAATGCATTTAGATTGATGAATCCAAGTGCATTTGTTGGTCTTTTGATTAAATATTACGAATGTTTTACAATTTTAATTTTATACATGGTTATTCAAAATGATTAGCCGGGGTTTTAACAACTTGTCGTACACAATACACTTGAGATAGGAGTATATGTGTTTTTTTATTTAATAGAATAACACTCCCAAGTTTTTGTTGCATACTTTACAGGTGCTCTATATGTGCACACTTTGTGATTCTACAAACATCAACACGATAATCGAGTTCGTTCCAAACTGTTTGTAGCATGTCAGCGGTGACGGTTTAATTGGCGGTTCTGATTCGTACCTTCAGTTCCGGGATACTTGCGGGAAGAGGAGGAACATAAACCTGATCCTTGACGCAACCCCATAGAAATAAATCACATGGGGTTGCTTCTGGAGAAGGAGGTGCCATGTTGTTAAAACCCCGACAACAATTTCGAATAACCCGTATATATATATGCCCGCCCCTAGCAGAAATCATGAACTTCACTGCCCTTATTTTTCGGCATGAGCACAAATCTCACCACATATATAGTGAAATGTAGTAACCAAAAGCAATGAAAAGCATAAATATTAAGTTATAAATAGACTTAATTCAGCTTAAACCTAGAGAATGACATACAAGTTTCCATTGCTTTCAACAAATCTCGGGCGCCAGGTCGCTATGACGCCTTGTGTTTTCCAGACTAATTATTTTTAGTTTATGTCTGTTATGGTTGTTCTTTGATCTTAGCTCAACGATTATTTTGTCACAGAACTGCTCATCTCTGGAAGCGAATAACCTGCAAGCCATAATATTTGTTTAGCGTCCATTGGCAATTGCATGTAATGCGGCGAATATTTATAGACATTTCCTTTGCAGTTCTCATTCGGTGACGTGAAGTTTGGTTTGTGTTCCGATTAGAAAGTGCTGAACATTCCACGCGATTTAACACCTTAGCCCGACGGCGAAAAACTAAATCCTACATTTTGGAACTGGTTCCTAGTTCAATAGAAAGTTATTATTCTCTTTGTTCTGCTCTTAGGTCATATGCTAACGTCTTAAGCGTTGCTGCTTCGATATTGTCAGCCAACCTAAACTATGGTTTCGACCAAGCTAAAAATAGAACAAACTAATTTCAGATTTGGCCACCAACGCCAGTATTAGACTTACCAGCTTTACCTCTGACAGTATTTTTTGCACACTTGATTTCGCATGGATTCGCATACGTTACACTGTCTGTCCCACAAACCGGATTGTATATCCTAGGACAGGGGCACGCCTCAGTTTTCTCACATGCGGTTGCAATGATGACCGATGCCAAGCATACTATCAGTGCAAATGCGGGTATCCTCTTAAGGCTGAAAACACGTTAAAAATGAGTAATTTGTTCATAAGGAACCAGACTAATCAGATGTTTAGGTCTGCTCTCGAAATTCTTGCGGTTAGATAATTTCTGTGCCAGAAATCTATAATGCTTTATTTAAACTGCATATTGGTTTGCGTTATGTTTGATTTTGACCATAGGTAACAACAATTACGTACATATTATTCGTTTTTTTGATACTGTCCATTGCCTGTATCTGTTGATATACTGACAATTACTTGAGGAATAGAGTACAAACAACACATGAGAAGTTGGGTATTGAACGATGTCCAATACAATATTTATGCAGTTAGTTACACATCTACAAAAAATCATCATAATCTAAGTGAAAATTGAATGTTATTCATTGCAATCATTGCAAGTACTAAAGGACTTTCGTACTTTTATTGCAAATTGTTCCGTTACCAAATTCAAAGTCACATTCTGAGTGTATATTTCTTAATGCAACTGTTTAACTTAGATTATATTCCTAAATAAATAAACAAATAAAACCGCAGATCGTCCTGTTTCTTTGACTCTGTCAGCAACATTTTTGAACGATCGTTTCTTACGAAAATGCAGTAACCTTGTCACGCTCCTAGGCATTAGCTTAAGTCCTTACCAGAAAAGATCGAATAACCGTGTTTTCGTATTTGTCCTACAGCTGTGAGTGGGAAGCAGGTACGTTACAGAAACATCTTCTGTCCGCAGAAAGAGGAGGATTTAACAACACAAATAATTCAAGTTTATTTTCGTCTTGTGTACTTTCATATTAGTGCATGTAATTTATTAAAAAACGCTGTCCGTACCTCAGACTCGAATTATTGGAATAGTGAATTATAAATTGAAAAGGGCGCAGAAGGAAGCAGCGACCATGGTCTGATGTAAGGTATTGGCAAAACTTACCCCCCCTCTCCCCCTCTCCCCCTCTCCCCGCACCACAAATACCAATCGGAAGCTGTATTGCTTCACTTAACTTACTTATTTGATTCTTGATAATGTGGACTTCAGGCACCATTAGACTTGTACTAAGTCCGTTATCTGCACCTCTGAAACCACTTGAATACCCATCCACAGGCTCTGTCTACTTACACAGTGCAAGAATGTTTAATTCTAAGTAAAATATGTGTTATTTTGTATATATTGTGATCAGACCAGTTTTCAAAGACACATTGGTTGGTGACGTACATCACTGGGACTTACGTCACAGTGTTTCATCAAATGGACATGGCTTGGCGACGTTTTTATAAAACCGCATTTCAGCAATGAAACTGAAAAATGTTTATCATTATACGACACGTATGAAGCATGCTGCTTTTGTTGTATATGTGCTGATAGGAATAACAACACTTTGCAAGCTCTGTGCCATACTCGCGAGATCACGGCCGAGATGAGCAACAGGCATGTATTTTCTCTGTGTAAAGGGCGTACAAATAAATGTAAGATATTGCTTACTTACGACATCTTTCTGCCTTCTTCTCAGCACTAAAGAACAAAATTAGTACTAGGCGTGTAGACTCCTGGTAGTTCTAAATCAGACTGTGAATCATATCGTGTAAAGAACCTCGAGTAACAACGCAACTGGAAACCCCGGTAAGATATGTTAACAGATAATGTCACAAGCACAACTGATACTTAATACTATTCCATCTTATCAGTGAAATCGAGAGGTCATTTCGTTTTTACAATATGGACGAACTGTAACGAGTTTCAGAAGGTGTTTCCTTATGAATCTAACTTATACTTCGGTTGCAAAGAAGGTACTATTAATATAAATGAAATTGTGTTAAGTTTAAATTTAATTCTTAAGTTCTGGGTTAGATTTAGTATTGAATGAGATGACGGTAACATACAGTCAGTCTGAGTCGACTCTAACAGAAAGTTAGCTGTTCAGTCAATTACATTCCAATTCGCACTAGGCCACTGGCATAAGACTTCAGTCTCATTACTCAATACATATAAATATAACAATTGAAATATTTAACAACAAATACTCATAGATGAATGTAAAAATCTTGAGGCACTTACTAAATAAATAAATAGATGAATGCAAGAATGAATAAAAATAAATGAATGTCTTTTATGCCGTGGCATTTTAAATAGTGCTGATTATCAATATATCATCCAAATTATACGCGATGTGATTCACCATTTATGACATAAATCAACTCCTACATGTTTCGGCACCGAGGCGCTATCCTCGGAGATTTATTATAACAAATGTAGATAGGCCAACATGCCAGTCTAGGCTCTGCTCCTCCTCTTCCACACGGCAGAGCAGAACTAGACTGGCATGTTGGCCTGTATACCTTTGTTATAATGACTCCCCGGGGAAGGCACCTCGGTTCCGAAACATGTAGGGGTTGATATATGTCATAAATGGTGAATCACTGTGTACAATGTTGGATGATATATTGATTGTACGAACACGCACGATATGAATAACATAAAAAGTGCTGATGGGTTAAATTTTTCAGCCATCTAGAAAACTCAGAATACGCCGTAAAAAAAGTGAAACGTTTAAGGAATGAAATCGGGGATTTCTGTGTCCTTCAATTGATAATACACTAAAAGAACTAAAGACGACTGCAAATAGTTCGGCGGATAATGACTTTACAATACTGCATTTTCGTCAATAATTTCTGTGCAATTCCTGAAAACTTTTCTATATTCCAGCCCTGAATTAAAGGGTTTGTTATATTCTAACATGTCAGGTTCTTATTATAGAAGTATCGGAAATCTGTATTCCTTTGATTCCCTTGACTTCTCTGAGTTTCCTGTTGTTTGTTGCATTAAAACGGAGAATTCCCTTGCAGGTAGGTTATGAACTGTAAACTACAAAACTCAGGAAACATGGAAGCGATAAATGTGTAAAATGCAAATAGCTCCAGTAAAAATAGTAACTTCATGCTCGTGACACAGATGAGAGAGGCATTCATTTTAGTGGGATCGAATCCCGGTACAGCGGAATTTTCCGCACCCGTCTAGACTGGTCCTGGGGCCTACCCAGCCTCCTACAGATAGGGTACCGTGTCATTCCTGTGGGTAAAGCTGTCGATACATGGCTTTTACCACCCACCCCATCTACAGCCGAGGTCAAAGAAAGAGAACAGCCATACCTCTGCTCGTCCTTTGTGCCGTCATGGTATGCTGGAGGGCGAATTTTACTTTTTAACTTAAACGGTAAAGACCACTTGCAAGGACTGACACGAGCGTAAAAGGGTCGGTTTAATAAAATGGATTTTAAAGAAGCGTTATTTAGGATATTGACTGGATTCATCTGGCTCAGACTGGTTATTGCGTTTGATTGTTTCGAATACGGCAATGAACTTTCAGCCGGTCCCAGTGGCCGCGCGGTCTAAGGCGTAGGTCTGCGGCCGCTCGCCTGCTGAGATCCCACCGGGTGCATGGATGTTTGTGTTATGTGTTGTCCGGCAGGGGTCTCTGCGACGAGCTGATCCCTCGTCCACAGGAGTCCTACGGACTGTGGTGCGTCGTTGTGTGTGATCTAGAAACCTCGTGACTGAGGAGGCCATGACCCACTGGGGGCTGTTAAAAAAAAAATAAATAAACCTTCAGGTTCCATAAAATGCGGATAATTTTTTGACTAGCCGGTTGATTTATGGCTTTTCAAGAAGGAAAGTGTCACAAGGAGTCACATGTAGGTACGAAACAGTTTGATGGTAGCAGAAGGAAGTGATCAAGTGGCGCACAGAGTACAGAGAGTGAGTGCGGAGTACGCAGTTGACCATGGTAGTTGTTTGCACTGGGGAAAGCCGATCCTTCTTTTCTGTGACCAACTTATGTATTCCAGTTTTTTTACGTGTGAGATAATGCAGTTAATTTCTGTGGTGGTCTGTGTGGTTAGAGCTGTGCATAAAATTGAATTTAGGCTCGTTATAGATGAAACGCCTAACAAACGGTGACAAGTGTAAAGAAGGCCATGCAATGAATTGGACAGGGTCTATATGACTCTCGTCGCGAGTGTAAAGGGACTCTACCCACCCTGTGCAGGTCACCTGCATTCTCTAGATTAAGGGACATATCTGTACTTCCGAAACATACGTATTTGGTGTTGACAGGCCCAAACCGCAATAAGTAGGGGGAGCAGGAGGTACCATTTGCTGAATGTGATCAACTCAGTCAGCAGTAGCATACGTAATTCTTCCTGAGTTCTCTTCGAGCTCAGATAAAATGCTGACATAGTTCTCCGAGTTATGTCCACAACTTCGTCACCATAACTGCAATAATATCGTAGATGAGAAATTACGGAACGAAGAGAAAATACATACACCTGAAGTGTGAGGGTAAAGGGTAAAGTTGTCCCTTTTCACGTCATACATGTGTATGGGGATGGGGCACAGTTAACAGCTTCGATCATTCTTAATTTCAGAGATGGAGACGAGTGGGCAATTTCACGCCACGACCGATTTACCCCGGGGAAAAGCCCTCCAATGCACAATGGCCAGATGACTGGGTGGTTCCCAGAGACGGCCTGGGCTCTTTATGAGAACAGTCTATCACTCCTACCGGGAATGAAATCACGACTTCTCGGCCCTTCTTCCGGTAGCCTAATAATTATTCCGGCTGCTACATCTGAAGATATTTACTGTCCTGAGCTCGAGGGTGCGTCTTACCGTGGAGGCGAAGGGTGTGAAATGGCATGGTCAATTGTATTCTGGACGTCCCGGGTTCAAATGTCGACCCCGAGACCGTCCGTCCGGGCTAACCTGAGAGTGAGCCAAATCAGGTACCGGCTTAGTAAGGGGTACATCAAAATACATTGTAAAATGTTTATTTAATGAATTGATAAAAATTGTCCGAAATGAGATCCTCCATATTCAGTGCACAATTCGCTACCCTGTGATACAATTTTGAAAGCTGATCGCCATAAATTTGCATTCGCAAAACAATTTCCGAATGTTAACTCATTTTTCGGCCACTTTTTGCTAAAATTTGGCCACGACCACTTCCTTTAATATTCTTACTAATTAAATATTCAGTAATTATTCCACCAGCAACGCTGATAGCGTAGCTGAATACATCACAAACAAATTAAAAATAAACAAGGACTTTTAGAGTAACGTCTCGCATGGACACAGTTCTTTAATTTTACAGAGATAACTGAAGGACATTTTCTCGCAGGATACGGGCAAACTCGAAGGCGAGATTGCCAGAAAAGCAGAGTACCAGGTCTGCTTATGTTACTTGGAGTTAGGAATGGGGCAAACTCCTCTACTTCCCACCTTTAATTACCCCAAAGAAAGAAGTAACATAATATAAAATACGCAAAAATTGTTGGACTCCGATGAATGCGATGTAAACCTTCTTTAGGTTTCGGGACCATGTCTGATATGACAATAAATCAACCAGCATCACAAAACATCTGAATATCATAACACAGTATACATTGACCAAATAAGGCGTGTCCGAGGAGAGGAATTTCTTCTCTCTTTAAAGAGTATTGGTCGGTAAAGTGGTTAAGTTGCGTGTTGGGCTGTCCAGATTTCGAATCCCGGTAGCTGGAAGAAAGATTTTTCTTTTCTCCATAACGTCCAGGCCGCCTCTGGGGCTCATACAGACTCCTGTTTAATGGGCACCGGGGTTCTTTCCCGGGGGTAAAGTTGACCACTAAGACCACTAACTTCCTTCTAATGCCGAGGTTAAGTAAGAGTGGAGATCGTCCTCTAGGCCAATGCTTTCATGACGGGGACGGGGAAAACTCTCACTTTACCTCTCTTGGCTATTTTTTATTTTCAGCCAAACATAATTAAATTTACCAAACTGCAGAACATTTTTTCTACTCGTTAAATTTATTTTTGTAATACTGATAAGAGATATTTCATGATAAGCAATAAAGTGGAAATTTTTTGTACCCGTTTATCAACATGTTTATCTTTCCACTTTTGATGCTGATAAATAAATCAATCAGTCGACCGATGATAAATTTTGATACTTTGTTCATTGTGTTCAACGTTGACTTTAACCGTCCGTATCAAGTGATTACCCCATATGATAATAAGGAGCCAGAACAAGGTGCAGGCAGATTCTGCCGTATTTATAAACATTCCTCAGGTGCCAGCAGTAGTGTTTCCAAGTGCGCAGTTTCGTCGCATTTGCAGCTTCTACTTTTCACTGGCATGTCTTTCGAATCATGGACTTGGTATATAAAAAAAAAAAAATATTTGTGTGTGGTACGTTGGCCCAGACCATGGGAGAGAATTCCCTAATCTTATCCAACATTAAATATAGGTTTTTTTTTTCCAACAGTGCAAACGACACGTACCAGGAAATATGAGTGGGCGAAGCAATTGAATTTTGCAGCTATTACGTACCTGCTTTATTTTTATAATTATTGCGATAATATGTATATTGTTGAGTTCTTGCCTAATTAAGTACTTTGGCCAAGTATGTGAGATGAGATCATTTCAAAGACTCAGAACCAACGTTACCTAGTTCATCAGTTAAACTAAAATCGTTAATAATTTCAGAGCCATTTTAATTGGTTTTTGGCAACTTCGACTGTGACTGAGGAGCAAATTATTGGAGTCTGTCATTGCAGGATTTGCCGAGGAGGGTGAACACTTTTGCTTTCTTTCGTTTATAACGTGATGTTATGGTCCTAGTACAAACAGCTGTGACGGGTTTATTGCGTGATTGGTCTTTATCATTTCTGAATTAATAGAATCTACGTTTCTTTTTTGCATCATTTCCATACAGGGAACTGAGCGCATAATAAAAAGGTTATACACTTTTATTATTTTTTGTATATGTATCTCACACTCGATATCGTATATTAAGTAACGAACTCCATGAACATGGCCCTTCCTAAGACGTTATTACTCTGCTACTGAAGAAATTCCTCGCAAGGTACTTACTTACTTACTCCATGGTGCAGAGTCCTTCTTGAGAAGCTAACTGGTTTGCAGCTAGTCAAGAAATTCCCCGCATTTCATGGAACACGAAGGTTCATTACCGTACTCACAAGCATCCGCCACCTGTCCCTATCCTGGGCCAACCCAATCCAACCCACATCCACGTGCTTAATTTCATTTCCCTGTGTATTTTGCGCGATGCTTCCCCTAGAAACACTCCCCCCCCGGAGAACCGAGTGGGGGAGTAGTTTACCTCCGGATTGTTTTATCTCCAGAGGAAGCATCATGCCTGCAAGTATTTCTTAACATG
>Ga0123354_10005379_pt1 | contig 18580 bp, 12 predicted proteins | sample TergutLab28metaG_2_FD_97872 | JGI IMG/M metagenome (GOLD analysis project Ga0123354, IMG submission 97872) | Labiotermes labralis P4 segment gut microbial communities from Petit-Saut dam, French Guiana - Lab288 P4 | ecosystem: Host-associated > Arthropoda: Insects > Digestive system > Gut ...
AAATATACAAAAGTATGAGCTGATTTTTATTCTCCAAGAATTTTGGTGGACGTCAAGTAACCTGGAATGAGTGAGTCAGCATCGTATTATTGCAGTACTTACTGTTTTGTTTATGTTATGTCCATCTGGTTTGGCCTGTGTTCCTCCCCCGTTGTGAGTGCTGTGTCACTGTACTTTCACATTGATGAAATTTGAAGCTTAGGGTTGTGATGTGAATTTAAGTATTGTTGGTCATTTTTATTTCTGTAATACGATAAATATTAATTACAGACATGCCGCAGGAAAAATTTATTGTGTTATCTGTTTTGAATGTAGAGAATGCTCATTGATGCGGTGTTTTGACTTATGTGTATTAAGTGCTGTAACAACATGTAACAAATTTTCTATGTGCATCTTTAGCAGCTATTGGTATAAACATAGTTATTTAAAACTATTGCAGATGTGAGTTATGTCATCTCCTTAGGTATGGCTGCATGATGACTAATTCGTTACATAAAATAGAAGTTGTATAGTGAAATGGGTGCAGGATCTATAACATTGAGTAATAAAATAGTGAAGTATTTACTGATGCAAAAGATGTTACATGCCAAAAGTGTATATAGTCAGAGTAAATAATAGTATGGATATAAATGGGCAAAATAATATTGTATACCAATGAGGTAGGCCATTTTCCTGAGGAAAAAAGCTATGCCCCACATCTTTTTTCTTTCATTCCTGTTGTACTTTATTTTCTGTCTGGATTTTGATTTTTTGAGGAGTGTGAATGTTTATTGTGAGTGGAGTAATACTAAGATATCATCGGAAGAGTAGTGGTTTTAGGGATCCTTAATCTTTGTGTATTTTTATTAATTATTTTTTGTCTGTGTATATGTTGCAAAACAAGGTGAAAAGGTAAAGTTGTGCGTGTGCACGCTTCATTAAGCACCATGTCATGAAGGCACACGGTGGAATGGAGGTACTGCTGTGCAATAAATTGAGTTATATTTGCAGTGAATGTGAAAAAAATGTTTTTGCATCTTGCTACTTAACAGGCTGCACCTGTTTCTGTAGAAGAAAAGTCCATCACTTATAGAAGTTTGCAAGAACCTCGTGAGGTCCATGTTCAGTTGGTACGTGATGGGATAGATACAATGGCAAAAGTGATGCATTTTGTAGCAAAGCTACATCAACACAAACGTTGTCTAGGAACACGTGAAATACTGGCAGAAGAGGATGAAATCCAGCCAAATAAACGAGTATTCAAGAAGGTGAGATTTTGAGTTAGGTGTTATTATCATGACTCCCTTATCTGCTAAACTCATTTTAATTGCATTGATATCAAGCTGGCCAGAGTTACAAATGTGTGCCACTATAATTACAAAAGCAGTTTTATTAATGCAGAAATAGTACCATAATTTTTTCATCTTTGATGAAAATAATTTATTTATGTCAGTTCTTTTGTGAAAAAGAATTTTCTTTTCCAGAGTATGGTGCCTTTTAAGTGATGCTTCATTAATTGGGATGATAGAGGCCTAATTAAGGAATACTTTTTTACTTCTGTGCTGCTAGGTTCTTGGTTTGTTGCTGATGTGGATGTGCAGATTTGAAATTGTAGTGCTCACTTTGAAGCTGAAGTTTTTATACTGAAGAATTTTTACAGCCAGTCTCAGGAGAGTAGTCCATTCAGTACATTTTAGGCTGTAATATGCAGAAATGTTTTCATTCCATCTAAACGTGTTATGTTGTTCCAAATTTGCACATAAATCCCTCCAAACCCCCCTCCCCCCCACTCTTATTAAAGAATTGGAAGTGTGTGCATTATCCTTTCCTTCTGTTGTAATTATTGCAGTTTATTAATGAAAAATAGCTGAAAGAGTAGTGAATTATTGGTTACAAATTCCCAACCCTTCCACTCATTATTCTCACTTCACTGATATTCAGTAATTGAAGCCATCATCATCACTGTGATTGTCTTAAACAATTTTTGTCAGTTTTAATATTTGTTTGCATTTTTTGTGTTGTCGAAACCATTTCTCAACTTCACCTCTGTTGTTATACATCATATTAAGTGGGATAAGCCAAGAAAAAGGATATTACCACTAAAAGGCTGATTTTTGGTGGCCCGTATGATTAAAGGGTTAATAATATCAAATTACAGATGTTTCAATGAAATTTACGTTTCTCTCTTGATGTTAATTGTATTGTATTTATAGTATGTGATGGGAGAATACAAGTGGAAAACATTCATAGAAGTAGAAGAACTTGCAGCAAGTTTTGGTCGAGGCTTGAGGTTACTTGGACAACCTTCCAAAGCAAATGTAGTAATTTTTGCTGAAACTCGAGCTGAATGGCTTATAGCAGCTCATGGCTGTTTCAAACAGAACATTCCTGGTGAGTAAGACTAAACACATTTTTTTATGGGAAACAGTAAGATTTGACAGTTGATGCAAGTTGGATAAGGAGTGTTTATGTAAGTGGTAAGACTGTATTTGGTTTAACCTTTAATTACCAGAATTTCCTGCATTATTCACTTCTTCAGTTCTGCTTTTATGGTGTGATCCTGAAATTTTTCACTGTTACAAAAACCTACAAGTGTGCATCATGAAAGTGGTGATGTGTATTGTTTACTTTTTCTTCCAGTGGTGACTATATATGCTACACTTGGTGAAGAAGCCATAGCTCATGGGATCAATGAGACTGAAGTGTCAGTAGTTATTACATCACATGATCTGTTGCCCAAATTTAGGGACATATTGTCAAAAACTCCGAGAGTAAAGAAGCTTATTTATATGGAAGATCAGCTAGCAAAAACTGATGTTTCTGGATATAAGAGTGGTGTTGAAATTATCCCATTCTCAGAATTGGTGAAGAATGGAGCTTCCTCTGATATACGTAAGTTCCAAAATTTACTAAGCTTACATTCAGATGAGTTACCCTTATGCCTCCATTACTGCCATCTTACATGTCTGATCCAGCTTGAGTTGTTAAAAGATTGTAGCCTTTCTTTGCAATCTGTAACATATTTGAAACCCATCCTATAGTGTGTAGAAGGACATTATTTTATCTGAGAGAGTGCATCATGTTTCACTCGTATCATTTTGTGTGATGGCAGGTAAAACATTGATGGCCACTATTCCAATTTTCTGTGAGTGGGGTCCACACACTTTAGTTAGGCGTGTTTAGTACCCCTATTTGGCGAAGGTGCTGGAAAGTTTCAGGTCAATATATTGCAGTTATTTTTGGGTTTTTGTTCACTGTGATTAAGGAAGTTGCTGGGATTGGTTTCCTTCAGTTTTCAGACGTGAATCATATGCAACAAACATATTCATGGCGTGTTGTAGTTCTGTTGTTTGAACTTGACACAGTACCTTGAGTGCTTTATTTACTTATTTTATTCATCTAATTTATTTATTTTTATTCTTTCTTGCTTAGTCTTTACCTGTGTCCACCTAGTCATTGTAGGTGTAGAGGTTATTGTTGCACTTGATCTCTCAATGACACATGCACACTTGGTAGAATTTCCAGACTAGGGAACAGCCTGTCACAGAGACCTCTACCTGACAACACTCAACACTTATAAGAGACAGACTTCCATGCATCCAGTGGGATTCGAACCTGCAATTCAAGCAAGCGAGCAGCCACAGACCCACACCTTAGACCACATGGTCTCCAGAATTGGCTTTATTGTTACTAACATTTAGTATTGCCCTTTTGTCTGTACTTCAGTGCTACAGTAAAGAGTTTTGGTAATTAACAGATAGTGTTACATTTCTCTGATGGTGATTTGACAGCTATGTCATTGTCTTTGTGTGTTCTGTGGTTTTGAAATTTTTCCGTACCAACATCTCTACAGTTAAGGCCTAATAACTTGAAACCTATATTGGTGAGGAAACAGGACAAAGAGGAGGCAAACAAGAAGCCAGGGTTATGAGCTAAGTACTTGTTTGAATGTATAGTCAGTAAATGAAAATCACCAGTCCCAAATACACTTGGCTGTTAGAACAGTTGAATAATTTTTCTGGAGTGTGTAGACATATGTTTTTCCACAGGTATTAGTAGCTGACCTATGCTGTCTCACCAAACAGAAATTCTAGCCCACACAATCTACATTCTTTAAATACCTTCCACAATAACAGTATATTGGGCATTATATAATGTTTACAGGCACATTTGTATCGCCAAGTTCTCTGGGGGATGGCAGCAAGCGGTGGGAGCACTACGTCCTGGGTTTCCAATGTTAAATAATGGTGAAATTATTTTCAGATTTGCATGGGTGCTAAGTGAGGGTGATGCTATATTGGGGGTTGACTCAATTATGAACCTACTTCTATTTACCCTCTCTTCCCCCCTCTGTCTCATTTTGGGAGGAGGATGTGGTCCTGAAGGTTCCCTGCCAGTCATTTAAGGCATACCACTTAAAGACTTGATTGTAATGGAATTCATGTAATGTGGGAACAAAGGAAGTTGGTGTATTGTGACTTCACTTAATTAACAGTAACCATGAAGTGCCTGCCCAGGTTGTGTTTGAGGGACACTAATACTCTGGTCCAGTCTGAGAGTTTACTCTGCATAAGGCATCCTAAAAATGTGTTTGGCTTTTAGAAATGTTTATGTAATTTAGAGAAAGACAGTATTTGATGGCCATTCTGGTTAACTATCACAGGTGTTTAGAGTGACTGCTGTTAATATCCAAATGGCCAACAGCAGGTGAGTTTGGGCATTTTTATTGGCCTGTTTCAAGAAGGATGGTGGGGATGTTAGCCAGATGAAATATGGGAGGGCATGCAGTGGTGTGTTTTCCAGAGTGCCAAGCTGTGTAGTTCATGTACAGTCATTATGAGGTGTTTTGCTGCCCTTTGAGAGAAAGTGGACTGGGCTGGTCTTTGACCAGTGTGAGGGAAGGCAACGTTGGGTTTAATTTGGCCAGTGGGTGTGCAGGTTGTTGAAACAAGACTATCATTCATGATATTTTGGTATAAATGTTGGAGATGTCTCACATGTGGACAATAGCAGGGATTTGTTGGCTGACTTGGTGTCTCAAATTGAAGGTGTTTTTACCTTCATGTTGTTATTAGATGAACTGAGAACATTACTGTTTAACCTACCATTCTGATTGCTGAGACTAAACCTGGGTACTTAAGCAATAACTTGTAATTCTGGATGACTGGTATGAATTACAGAAAATAAAATACTAATATTTTGCATGATTGTGTGTTTAATGTGGATGCTTGTGGATGATTCTGTATCTTATTATTTTTAATTCATTGTTCAATTATTTCATGCCTTTCAGTATTTTATTACAATCAGTGTTTGTGTCCTGTACATTTGAATAGTTTGTACCTTCTGTTGCAGCTGAAGTTCCACCTACTCCAGAAGATACAGCCATCATCATGTACACAAGTGGATCTACTGGGTTTCCCAAAGGTGTGGTGCTTTCACATAAAAACATGATGGGCACATTAAAGGCCTATTCAGATGCTGTCTACATCTACAATTATGATGTTTTCTTAGGCTATTTGCCACTGGCTCATGTGTTTGAACTTCTTGCAGGTAAAAGCAAATGACATGAATAAAACTTTTCAAGATTATGTACATAGCATATTTGTTTGGTTCTATAGCTGCCTAAATATAAGCAGATTGTATAAAAATGTCTTACTGATTTTTGGGCTTTAGTACATTGTTTCTTAATGGATAATAACAACTGTTGGAGACAGGACTGGTAAATATTCACATAAAAGTTGTGCTTGCATGACTGTATGAATGTTTAACTATTGTAATGAAGTTTGTCTTCTGGCAAGGACATTTAGTGTTTACATAATTCTGAATAAAGTGCGTCTTAAAGCTTTGGCCATGACTTTGCAAAATTCAAATGTTTTTTTTAGGTACCTGTCTTTGTAAGAGACAGTAAAATCAAATTGACTGACCTTACTGCAGGATATCAGTTGGTTTGCAGACAGCTGACCGATTTTTCCAAGTACTGCTCAGGAAGATGTACCACATGAACTTGATTTTAATTTTGGGGTTGAGGACAGTAATCCTGGTGATTGGGTTGATATTTTATTGCGAACATAACTGACAAAAAACAAGTATACATTACGTATGAAAGTTAAAGTGGCCCTTGTGTTTTAAGCACCATGCCAAGAAGATGTATGGGTTTGGAGGCATAGTACCAAGTACTGTTAAACCTTGGCATAGTATAGAAATGTACGTGCGTTGTCATTTTCCAGCTGCTTTGCCTCTTGGGGAAAGAGTTCCATTTTTCCATCACATAGGAAGCTTAGTGGATTCCAGAGCTGGTCTGGAAATTTGTGTCAAAGAAGGGGCTCCCTGTCTCTGCAGGGAACTGACTCCTGACCATCCAGACCATAGTTATGGTAACACCTGCTACATCTTAGCTGGTACTACTATAACACATGTTTTTCAAATGTTCAGGAGTGACACTTATTTGAAATTGTTGCCCCCCTCTCTTGCAGTTAGGAAATTTTGCCCAAATTTGGCTTGTCTTATAATTGTGGTTGTATGACCATGTTTGTGTGTAGTAAAAATGAGCTGACCAGTGCAGTTGTTACAATTAATATTGAGGTTAAAATGAGTGGATGTTGATGACCCCCACACTGTGACTGTCATTGATCACTTTGAAGTGTGCCATCTCCGTTGTGTGCATATAAACTAATAAGAGGGTATGTAGTCAAAAACACAACTATGTATGTCTAATTAGATGTTATATTCATAGTAACCAAAAAACTACATGTTTTGGCCAGCAGTGGACATCTTCAACCTGATGATGGCTACTGCTGGCCGAAACATGTAGTTTTTTTGGTTATTAAGAATATATCATCTAATTAGACATACATAGTTGTGTTTTTTACTACATACCCTCTTATTAGTCATTGATCATTCGTGCATCCCCATCAGTGATTTAGTTATGTAACAATACAGCCAGGACCACCAACAGCAGGTTTGTGTCCCTGCAACAAGGGCTGAATGGCAAGGAGGAAGTAGCGAAACAAAGCAGAAAGTGTTGTTTGTGAGATGGCTGTTGGCTACAAGTGCTGTCAGTATGACAAATCACTGCCTATTTACATCTGATACAAACCAGAAAGACAAAAACATATGCAACATAATTGGCCATCTGGCCCCTTTGCAGACTACTGGGCCCTGTTAATTTGCAATGGCTTCACCCCTTCTTGTTGGCACTGAATCCAGTACTCTCACTGAAGTACACTTCTTTGTTTTATGGCACTGTCTGAAACTCACTTGATTTCATAAAATAGTTTCTCAAGTGACAGGCCTGTCTTTAAAAGGCATATTTCTCTTTGGTTAAGTCAATAAATGTGACTTGCTTTTCAGAATCTGTATGCTTGCTGTGTGGGGTTTCCATTGGGTACTCAACACCCCTGACCATGATTGACAGTTCCAGTAAGATCAAGAAGGGAACTAAAGGAGATGCATCTGTTCTCCGACCAACCTGTCTGACTGCTGTTCCTGTGAGTACTTGGTTGTTTTAATATGCCAGTCTCTGGTGCATGGGGTAAATGAAGGTTTCTGAAAGTGTACATACACTGGTATACATAAATGAAGAAGGACCTTAGGAACAGTGGGTGGAAAGAGATTATCTAGATCAGAAAGGAAATTTATTAAAACTGCAGGTTACAGGTCATATTAAAGTGAATGAAACTGTTATCAAAGAACGAAAAATTCAACCAATTGTCAGATCTTTACAGAACTACTGAATTAAATGAAAATGTCTAAGAATAATGGAAAAATAAGAGAATACAAAAAGATTATATGAGCATAAGGCTGAGAATTTTAGGAAGACCACTAAAGAGATGGGTTAAAAGTGTGCCAGATAGGAAGATGATGAGGAGGGAGGAGGAAGAGGAGATAAAAATGGGTGTTCTGTATTATTACAGTAATAGACACAGGCACTTGTTAATGGAAGCTATTTTTACCATTCCATTTCAGTTAATTCTGGATCGGATATCAAAAGGTATACATGATAAAGTTTCTAAAGGAAGTGACCTGACACAAGCATTGTTCAACTTCGCATACAGATACAAGTGTGGATGGATGAAGAGAGGATTTGACACTCCTCTTATGAACAGGTACATATTCTTTTTGTCTCCAGTGTGGGATTTTTTTTCTTCCCTGAAATGTGTAAATTATCAAAACATTAAATGTAAGTACAAAATTCAGGAAAAGAGTATGTCTGTTTTCTTTCTTTATCAGCACAATTACAAGTGTGGAGTCATAGGTTATGAGGCCAGATGGAGATTTAACATGACTGCAGATTTTAGAAAGATATTTGAGTCCTGGATAACCTGCTGTTGCATGAAGGCTAGATTTATAATATCATTAGATTATGTGGAAGTGGCATGATTGTATAGCTGTGAGAGGAATTTGAGAAACTGAAGCTCATTTCCAGGAGACTCCCAAGGAATATGCATTTCAGCATGAATATTAACATAGCAGTATAGGCATTTAATAACATATTTAGTAATGTGTTACTGAACTGAATATAAAACAATGTAAGAAACACATCAGAATTAGTTTCTTTTGAACTGAGGGATTTTGAAAGTGGCTCTGGTTTTCTTGTTCTTAAATTTGTGAGAAGCTTAAGAGTGGCACATGGACGATTTAAAGTGATGGAGATGTTTGACATTTCCAGCATTTAAAGTTTTGTAGTCTGTGCCATTTTTTGTTTGTGCACACACGAATATAAAATTTGAACCTGCATTTGAATGTGTGAAATTGTTACAGACATAAGTGTCTTTAAATACTGAGTTCTTCTAGAGTAGAGCTTCCATTGGTTCTTGATTCAGCATGATTATTGTCACTCAGGTCTATAAATAAAAATGTTTGAATAGCCGTTATTAATTACATAGTTTTTCAGTCCCAAGGTATATATATATATATATATGTATTGAGATTTAAACCTAAACTCTTACAATACCTCCAATATTTTTGACTCATACACAGTTTTGGAACTTAATTTGGATTTGGATAATTGAAATGTTTTTCATCCACTGGTAAATCTGTAATATATGTAACAAGATTCAAAGAAATGATAGAGGTGTTGGAATAAAGTTTGGTTCATTCCCTTCAGCTTAGAAAAACAGTTGTGTTTGCCACACTACTACAGGCAGTCGTTGTGTACTGTAACACAGAGCATGTTGTTTTGCTTTAAAATTACCAATTTAGTGATCACATTTATTGTACGTTGTTGGGATTTGGATTTACGTTGTTTTTATGACAGCTGAAAGGATGCTTTTTCTGCTTGTTTTCTCTCTACATTACAATTTTCAGGAATGTAAGTCTAGCATTAAATGAGGTCTTAATTGTACTTGGATATGGAGAGGCATCATTCTCCAGTTATGATAGTGTTATCTTACAAACTGTTGTTGCAGAGTTAGGTAAAGAACTGCAACATAAGTTCTGAAATAATTGAGTTGCCTCTTTGTCTTTTAGGTTGATATTTGGTCAGACACGGCAGCTAATGGGGGGAAGACTTAGGCTGGTCCTAACTGGTGGAGCCCCACTTTCACCTGATACTCATGAGCTCATTAAGATCTGTTTGTGTGTGAAAGTGACCCAGGGTTATGGACTGACTGAAACCTGCTCCAGTGCAACTGTTATGGACAGTAAGTTAATTTCTTGCACGCAACATTAACTTGGTATTTTTTTAATTGAAATTTAGACTTACTTTACCCAAGTAATATACCTTGTAAATACTGCATTGAATGGTTAGTTTTCACAGTCAAATTACACTTTTAAGTCTTGCCTCTTCAGTGCTTTTGACATGTCCTGAACACAAGATGGCATATTTTGTACTTACAAGGACAATATTGTTCCTTTTCCAGTCATAATTGCATTATACATTCAATAATAAGTGCAGTTTCTCCTAAACTACTGTAGATGATTTTCACATGCAACAGACTGGAAGTTCTAGCATTTTTCGGGGTGATAGTTTATATCACGCATCTCTGGATGTAGGTTTACACTGCGTTTTTGGTGAAACCCCTTCATTTGACTGATTCTTAGTTTACTGTGCATACTTGATATAACTTCCACTTCAGTTACTGTCCAAAGGAATCATATCATTGTCAGAATCCCCAAACTAAAGAATCGCAGCAATAGCATCATCTTCCAAACTGCTGGCACTCAAAACTACATGTTTTCTTTGCACTACCCAACATAACCCCCACTTGACCCCATTTTGACCACCACAAAAGCACTCTGAAAACCCAAGGATAGCTCATAGCCAAAGAAACTTATTTATAAAGGGCACTACACACATCTACTAATGACTGAAGTAGAAACTAATGGTCAAACCATGTTCCTTTTGCACTGTATTCTTACCTGACCAGGGTCAGGTATGTTAGATCAGTCAAAATCATTTTACCTGACTGTGGATGGATATAGGAGGAAGCATGTGAGCAGTGTGCTGTGGGACATAAGAGGTGCCTTGTAGAGAATGAATTGTTCTACCAGTAGACTGTGGTTTCATGTGGTGAGCAGTTTCCAGTCATCAGCATTCAGGTCATCTGTGTATGCATCTGTATTTGTATCTGTGAGATAGCAGAATTCATCCTCCTCTTCTCTTCATATGGAGGAATGGCACTACCAGCTTGGACAAAGTCTTCAGATCCAGTGCTGATGTTTAATGTTGCTTGAAGATTTTACCACGTATCGTAGCTTACTCCCTTCTGTCATCATCTTGTCCACTGGCACTAAATTCAGTTTTCATAAAAGAACAGTGTTTTTTAGGTAACTGAGCCCCATGCCATCAGAAGCATTGTTGCAGCATCAAGCCAAGACATTTTGTTGCTGTGTTCATTTGACAGCAGTCTGAGAACAAGGCATCTGCAAAATTGTTTTAGTGCCTTAATAATACCTTGATTTATAGGCTGCAGCACTCATCTTTATTTGCAGGAAGAAGCTCCATTTCATTGGAAGTGGTTTGTGAATTAAGCTGTTGCATTCGGAGGAAGGAGAAGATTTGACTTACTCAAAGACTAATGAAATAGCTGTTAAAAATGTAAAATGTAACATTCTCTGTCTCTTGTTCTCAATATCGGTTGCTCAGTAAGAGTTACTAAACAGGTTACTTGTTCATCTTCATAGCATGGTTATACAATTTGTAAATTTAATTTCCTCAAGGATTTTATGGATGGTATACAAGTTTAATTTCCTGAGCAGAAGCTTAATGCTTTGATGAGAAGTAGCCATATTTGAATTTTGAAACTCTGTCACATATAGTGTGTGATACAGTTACCGTGTTACTGTCTTACGTACAATTAGGAGTTTTGATGTGTGTGTTTGTGCATTAGGTCATGATAGAACCACTGGACGTGTTGGAGATCCAACAATTGGCTGTGACATAAAGTTGGTTGATTGGGAAGAAGGCAATTACAGAGTGACTGACAAACCATTTCCTCGAGGAGAGATTATTATTGGTGGGGATAATATCTCTCCAGGTTATTATAAAATGCCTGACAAAACAAAAGAAGAGTTCTTTGAAGAAGGAGGCAGACGATGGTTCAAAACTGGGGATATTGGTGAATTCCATGCAGATGGAGTAATGAAAATCATTGGTAAATGGAATCAAATACATATTTTCATGTGTGGCAGTCCTAGGATTTTAAATCTGATCCCATCGGAACCTTTTATGTGCTGATGTTGGAGACCGAAAAAGGAAGGAATTAGTATTTCTGGGAGATAAGCATGTGAAATGGATTTATGTTCCAAATACATTTCTGTCACCAGCATCTGTACTTTTTGAATAATAATTGAATATTTTGTCATAAAATGAACCCACTGGAGCAAAGTTAATGGAATGACAGGAATCAAGTCTCTTTAGCAAGCACAACAGTTTTTTGTAGGTTGTTAAAGTAACACATCCAGAGTCACGTATTTTGGTACAGATTTTACCCTGTGGGCCAGGTCTTCTTTCCAGATTTTGACCGCTGCACAAATGCTGTATCTCAGAACTTTAAATACTTTGTCAGTGTATGTTGTGATTGCTCACATAAATATCAGCAGCACTAATTTCTTGTTACATCGTACTCCCACTTGATGTAGCTCCACTTCACTATTATCTGCATTTGTTGTAAATAGAAGTCTGATTACAAAATGTCTTCTGAAAACCAGCAGAAGAATTTTAAAATATCTGAACTTCTCCATTTCCATACAGGTTTTGACTCAGCAAATAGTGTCTTTCATATGTAAGAGTTTGACAGCGTTTAATTAGAGGGCAGTAAATAGGCATCAACAGACACAGAAAGTTGATACTAGGGTGCACATTGGAGGGGCATGTGTGGATGCAACCACGTGTATGCATAAGGGGTCATTTTATGCCTTCAGACAACCCAAATCTAACTGAAACGTTCATTTTGTCAACATACTATCTTTTCCTTAATTATGGATTTTACCCAAGTGTCCAGGAATGTCACTGTACTCTTGAATGTGCAAGATAGTTGAAGCACATGGTGCTGGTGTAAAGGTCCAAGAATTTGAGGCATCTCAACTCTTTTGCATGGAATGTTTGCAAACTGTTGATAAAATATTAAATGCTGCGTGAAAGATTTTTTTAAATTATGGCATATCAGTGTATTAGCCCTCTTCCTGTCACATATTGGTGACATGTGGGTTACATCTCAATACCCTTGAAGTGTTGGATGCTCAAGTAACATTGGAGTGTAATTAAAAATTTGGACAGAGGATAATCTGTTTTAAAATGCAGGCATAACATTTGTAAGTGGAGAAAATCCCACAGAAAACATATCACTCAAGATGCCTGGTCCTATAGTTTGATACTTGTGAGACAGTAGTGATTCAGTGTGGGATCAAAACCTGTTTGTTGTAATGTGTGACTTTTTGTAGTTTTGTAGTGTTTATTTTAATTTGAAACTTTATTTTTTTATTATTATTTTTTTTTTATCAGACCGCAAGAAGGATCTGGTTAAGTTGCAACTGGGCGAATATGTCTCGCTGGGAAAGGTGGAAACAGAACTGAAAACATGTCCAGTGGTAGAGAATATTTGCGTATATGGTGATCCTTCAAAGCAGTACACAGTGGCATTGGTTGTACCAAATCCATCTCAGTTGGTCAGCCTGGGAAGTAGGTTGGGCTTGAACTCCCTGAATTTTGAGCAGTTGTGTGCAAACCAAGCTGTTGAGAAAGCTGTGCTTCGTGAAATTGGAGAACATGGGAAAAAATGTAAGTTTATTATTATTATTATTATTATTATTTTAGTTTACTTAAACCAACATGTGAAGTTGTATGTAATCTTTTGCAATGCAAACGCTAGTTACAAGATGTTTTTCCAGTTTCTTGAGTGTACCGCAGGGTAATTTGGATGGGGAATCTTGAATGCTGTGTGCTGGCAAATACATGGCTAGGAAAACAAGTGTGCCATGGGTGACTGCATGAAACTAGATGAGAGCTGGAGGAAGGCAGCGTTCATACTTAGTTTTCCAAAATTCATTACATTTTTGTCTGCAGAAATTTCCTTATAAATTGATACCACATCGTGCATATGATGTCTTTAGTTAAGGTGTAGAATTGACACGTCTTTCTTTAATTAGATAAATGTAAACAAGAAAAAAAATTATAATAATAAAATTATGTCATTGTGGAAGTAACAAACAAATGAAAATTTTTGTGATGATATATTAACCGTCAGTCTTAAACATAATGGTTCCCTTGTGGAAGCCATAAATTTAACCTTCATTGATGATTCCATTATATGAGATAGAAAAATATCATGTTGGTATAACCATATGAAATCTACATATTCTAGTGTAGAATTCATGTACAGTGATGAAACTGTCCTGAAAGTCCTGCCAAACTTATATGATTTTAACTTTGACATTTACAATCTATATTTTATTTATATCATGTTATGCTGTCATCCTACAGAAACTTCTAACCAATAATCATATGAATTTCGATATGAAGTAATTTGACTCATTTGATCACACCGTGTTCTTGTAACAGAAATGTCACCCTGTAGATGACCAGATTACCAGCCCAAACATGTGGGTGAAAATGTCACAATAAATATACTAGAGTAGAATTAAGTGAATTTGGTTGGTTCTTGATAGACATTATTCATTTACTTTGTTTATTTAGGTAAACTGGAAAAATTTGAAGTCCCTGCTGCTGTGAAACTGTGCACAGAAGTGTGGTCACCAGACATGGGACTAGTTACAGCTGCTTTCAAACTGAAAAGAAAAGACATACAAGACAGATATCAGCATGAGATAAATCGAATGTATGCTTCATGATCTTAGAAGTGATTTTATATTTGCAGAAATTCATGTAAGCATTTCTCAAGAGTATTGCATGCACATGGCCAGAAGAAACGGTACTATTGCTGTCTGGTCAGACAGTGGGTTGTAGCAGGCTGTGGTCCTACATGCAGTTTCACATCAGTTCTGAGTATATTTGTAGACATTTTTTCTCCCCAAGTTTATGTAATTTTCCTGAGGTAAAATTTACATGATATCAAAGTTGGAATTAATTGTATTGTGTTGTATTTCTTTGAATCATCATGAAATCAGTAATGTTACTTTATGATGATCTGTGCAAAACTTTTGCCCATGTGCATGGCAGCATAAGATTTTCTGTTGTAAGTGTAACATCTACTGTAGTTGCACAAAATTGAGACAGTGGTGAGATTTTGAGATTCTTGAGATTTGAGAGACTTTAAAATTCAAGTGCATCGCATGCTGAGGATGATACACAAGCTGGAAAGTTATGTTGAGCAGTTAATTTTTTATGTTTTTTTCTCATTCATGCTGAGCATGAAACATGGTGGTGTGGGTAAGTGCTAGTCCAGTAGTGTTTCCAGTCTTACAGATACTGGAACCTAGCCAGATGAAATGGCTTTCTTTAAATTCCACTGCATTAACATCACAGTAATCTTGAAGGTTACATTATTATACACTAGTTATGTAATAATATATTTTTGTATGTACCTTTATTCTATTTGGTTTATATAGTGTCACATAGCTGTTTATGTATATCTGAAATTAAAATGTACATCTTGATATTAAGTGTAATGAATATGCAAGAAATTATATGTTATGACAATTGATGTACATATTTTGTTGGAGCTGTCATTTTAGAGCTCAGTTGTACATAATTCATGTTAATTACGTAACTTTTTTGCCCATTTCACTTGGAAAATATCATGACATATTTCATGTTATATGGACCATCATTTGATTATTTAAGCTTGATGGATTGCCTTTAGTATTTTCATTGTAATCTCTCATGCTTGTTGACATGTTCCCTTCCAGTACACTGATGGTGTCATACCTCCACCCCAAACATTTTTACTGCATGGAAATGATTCAGAAACAAATGGTAACAGATTAATAGCAGATAATGTACATATGTTCAAGGGAACTGCACTATATGGGAAAAAAAAAAAAAAAAAAGTTTGGAAAGTGGATTTTTAAAGAGATGTTTTGTCATGGTGTATCCAACCTATAAAGGCACAGTGGTTGGACAAAGCTCCAGGAAACAGCCCAACCTTTCATACCAGTGGATATGTTAAATTTGCCTTTAATGCAGATGCATATCATATCAGTAACACTCTTGAGGAAATGTGATGGACAACTTTGGTGGGGAATGCTTCATTGTTTCACAGTATGTGTGATGTGATGTAATGTATGTATGTGTGAGATGTGTATCTTTTGTAACTGTTTATCTGTTATCTACAGAGTCCAGTTATCATAATGCACTTTGCCAGTGAATTAATTTAGTCTGCAATAAGTTTCACAGTTAAAAAGGAGTTGATTCTTTATAGAAGTCTTGTGTTATGTACACTGTATGTGCAATAAATTTGAGGATGCATTTGGTTAAACAGTAGTTTGAGCCACAATTTAACAAGTGTTCATGAAGTAGCACAAAATGTTATTTGGTGTGCATTTCATTAAGAACATACTATCATTCCTGCTATTGGTGGAGTTGTAAAGATTTAGTAGTTTTCCTTAGTAAGAAGTAACATGGGTGGAAATATCTCACCTGGTGGTGGTGGTTGGGGGGAGGGGGGGTGTTCAGCAGCAGAGGACGCTCTTTTTGCTCTTACTTTTTCTGAGGGAAAAGGATCAGTTCCTTGATCTCTGTTTTCCATTTGTTGATTAATCAATCTGGTTCAACATTTCATTAGTTTACTCCATCCTCATTCTGTAAAATTCAAAATATGGTTTGTTTTCTGATGTCATTGAATCATTAGGTGCAGGGGCAACAATTTAGACTTATATTCTGGGGGTTTCCATTTCAAATATTTACTGGGGCACTGGCTGCCCTGACCTCGGGTTCTTTATAATTTTCCAGGTAAGTTCCGAAATGTGTATCTTTTAGTGACTTCCTTCCCAATCCTTTCCAGTTTACTGGTCATTGTGCCATAATTGCTCTGCCCTGTAATCTGAAACATTGAAAGCATCATATAATAAACCACAATAAATCAGTTTGCAGTTCAGTGTTCCTAGTTATAATCTGTTTAAGCTTATGATATCTTAAAGTGCCTGTATGTTTATATGCTTATCTCCCTCCTCAACTTTGATTGGAATGATATGATATATTTGTTGACTGCAATTGGGTAGACACCAGTGGCAGTAGTACAGTACACATTTCAACATAAAACAATATACAGGACAACACAGTGAAACAGAATACACAGAATAGAACATACATAACAATAAAAATACATAAACATTACAATAAGAATACATAAGCATAATAAAAGTACATAATTTACAAAATTAAACAGAAGCATACAAAAGAATGTGATAGGTGAAAAAGCCATTTAAGCAGCAAACTTCGTATGATCTATATATCTTCTAATAATGTTAGACACACATTTATTAAAACTTTTACTACACTTGTCGACACTTCACTTTCATTTAAACTTCACCACCCTCTCATTTGGCTTAGCCCCACTTAAATTTCCTACCGCTCCATTTCACCTCACTTCACTTCACTTCACTTGATTTTTGCCATACTTTTGTTCCTTTCATTTCACCCTGTTTATAATTGCTTTCGTAACTGTGTTTCTAAAAATCTTGGGTTTACAAGGGAAAATCCCTAATGCTTCTGCATGTAGTTGGTTCCAAGTTTTCTATTTACAAAGGAATACTTCCTGATATCCGTTCTTTGCTTCCTGTCTCTAATTTTCCAAATATCATAATTTCATACAAACACTAACATTGGTGGAAGGGACATAAGCCTTACTTAATGTAGTGTCCTATATCTTTCAAGGAGGGGATTATGAGACACTGACCACTGCATGTGATTGTAGATAACTGAATTTGCAGTTTAACGTGTGGCCAGAACAAAAAGAACTTACTTTATGATTTTATTCAGCATTAAGAGTACTAATAAAACTTTGGTTTAATATTACTTTTGAAATAAGTTGAGCAAATGATGTTTAGGCATTGCTTTTTAGAGTGCCTGAAGTTGGCAGCTATTTAAATTCAAAAAGGTTAATTTTGTGTTTTTGAGTAGGATAAAAACCTACAAACTTAAAAATTTAATTGTGTAAAATGTGCCTTTGTATTCCTTGTTCTTTGTTTAAAAGAGTTTACAAGATGAATGCCTGCAGAATATGTCTTTTTTAAACAGCCTGTACATAATGTTAAGAGGTAAATTTAGATTTAGCATGGCCCCAAGGACAGGAAAATAACCAAGTTAGAGGGCGTGGGCTTATTTGCCTATGCTAAGCTTTTGTTGACTGAAACTCAGGTGCCTGTAGAGCACTTGTTATATGTATTAAGTGGAAGAGAGTGTTCTTGTGTTGTATATTTTTGCAACTTTGTCATGCAAAAGAAAGTGGCCATTTTGTAAAAAATATCCCACATCATTAGTTCCATGTAAAAGGTAAATTTGAAATGATGCAGTCATGGGAAAAATATGTTCTTTGTATGAGGGTGTGGTTGGTTAAGTAGAAATGTAAACAGCAGAAATAAATATTGGCTTACAAAAAATCCTCATGCTATATATAATGTTCATTCATATGACTGACATGCGGTATGGTTAGCAGTAAGTGCATGTAAAGCATAAATATAACAAAAAAATAAAACATGCATCTTACTGCTATTCATATTGTGCTTCACATAATTTAAGAAAAAAGGCACAATTTATAATTGTGCTTCATTCTCAAGACAACCTCGGCAACTATCCAACTTATACACCCCTGAAACTGGCGCCGAGTATTCTTGTGCAAAACATATCGATGCAATACATGTCCCGCACCTCACGGCGCAGGGGGTTTGTGAGCTGCAGCCCACAGGTAAATCGAAATTAAAAAAGCGTTTAAATGGGGTCCGTCATGGCACTTCTAATATTTTCACATATATAAATGCAGTTGCAATGCTATATGACATGATTTTTGTACCATAATGTTTGAAAATCAGACTTAAATTGATTAGAACTTCAGGGTTAACCCCCCGCGAAATGAAAAATGTTGCGTGCACGCCTGCTCCAAATACAAAAGTTTGTATGTAAATCGCCCCCCCCCCCCCCCCCCCACCCGCACCACCCCCCGTACACACGCACCAACGACAACACGACAACTATCTCGTTCACTCG
>Ga0123354_10005380_pt1 | contig 18572 bp, 11 predicted proteins | sample TergutLab28metaG_2_FD_97872 | JGI IMG/M metagenome (GOLD analysis project Ga0123354, IMG submission 97872) | Labiotermes labralis P4 segment gut microbial communities from Petit-Saut dam, French Guiana - Lab288 P4 | ecosystem: Host-associated > Arthropoda: Insects > Digestive system > Gut ...
GTGAGAAGATGGAGAGAGTTGGCGGCAGATAGGAAAAAATGGAAGGAAATTGTTCGACAACCAAAGCCCACAGTGTGCTGTAGTGCCAATGAAAGAAGAAGAAGAAGAAGAAGAAGAAGAAGAAAAAGGAGGAGGAGGGGGAGGAGGAGGAGAAGGAGGAGGAGGAGGAAGAGAAGAATGACTCCTAACTTTGTAAATACTCCTTATTATTCTTATAACAAACCACCGAGAATTTTCCGTTTCTCTCCTGAATTTTTCCTAAAATAAACCGAAATGAATTACTAGAATTATTTACTTAGAAAAAATGTTGGAATTTCTCATTTTCTACCACTCGCCACCAGTGAAGTGAAGTGAAGTGGTCCTTGTGTTTAATTAAACATAACAAATTGAAGACGTTTCGGAGAGTGAAAGAACAGTTCCTAGCAATCATAACTTCGGGACAGGAACAAAGAGTGTGGTTACGCTCTCTGTCGGCCGGTATCGTTCCCGCGACCCGCACCACGGAAGGACTGTTTGGAGTCAGTACTGGTGTGGACGCGGTTTAGACGAAACACTCCCTCCATATGGAGTCACACACTTCTCATCCACCTCGTATTTAATAAAATTATGCATTACCTACGCATGTACGGATGTGACGTAAGCATTACTTTACGCTTGTTCGAGTATATAACAATTTACACACACAATTAGGCCTACTCACCTACAGGAAATTTTGTCGATCAGATTTAAATTAGCATTAGTTTTAATGCCGAATGTCTATTATGAGATTTGTGGTAATGCAATTGAATCTAGCAAGTATAAATAATTCAGTCGCTCACGAAGGAGCGGTAGGTGTCAGAAAACCGCCGATCCACTCCACCTCGCTGATGCTGCAACCGCGGGAGATTTGGTCTGGAGGAAAAGCAGAGACGAACGTATGGATTGGATTACGCCAGTTACTAGGTGTTTTCTGTAGCACAGGTGGATATACCGCTAGATGAAACAGAATTTTGTGATCTTCTCTTTGTTTATAAACAGACTACAAAATCAACCGTATTCTTTTGTATTCACCGTTTCTCAAATACACATGGCATTGGCGATATGTCTCATCATCATTCTGGAATGCACATAAATTATTTACAGTTAAAATACTTTATTTTCCAACAGATGCACATATATATAATTTGTAAATACAGTTAGAATTATTATAACACACTTTAAAATATTTAAAATTGCTCCAAAATGTTTCTGATCACAAGTGACATCATCTGGGAGCTTCATACAGTGCTTGGCTAAAATTAGAGTAGTGGTTTTATCATGTCCGTTGATATGTCCGTGTTATGGCAGCGTATTTACCCGTGGTGCGTGTGTGTACGGCACAGTCTAGAGAGGCACTCTCTAGGCTGTGCAGTACAAATATTTTGGAGCAATTTTAAATACATTTAAATATTTTATAATAATTCTAATTGTATCTACGAATTATATATTTATACATCTGTTGGATAATAAAGTATTTTAATCATCATTAATGCACGGTACAAACATGAAAATCACTGTTTACAGTTTTATGTTAAACTGTAACTGCACTGCGGACAGCAACGTCTACTATGAAAACCTGAAACCTTGTTTCCCCCCACATTTGATGTGTATTGGACCGTGCATCGTTGTGATAACTGAAGAATAAGAACCAACTAGATGCTACTTATTGTTTCATTACACTTATCGGGCACTATTATGCCCATCTTCAGGAGCTCACGACTATGTTATTAGTTATGAGCACTCGACAAAAAAAACTGAAAAACGTCGCACCTAACACACACTACAAATACCACAACTTACATTAACGCCACCTCATGCATCTTTACAGAACCGGTAGGCCCATGTGTTAATCAGCACTATAGTCGTGAGCTCCTGGTGATGGGCATAATAGTAGCCGAAACATGTTGAGCCTATCATATGTGTAATAAAACAATAAGTAACATCTATTTGATTCTTATTCTTCACTCCCCCCCCCCCACATATTTATAACTGTAACAGTATAACCGCAAGTCGAAGAAAAGTGTTAATGTTTCTAGGTCGTACTGGGAAGAACACGGGATCAAATCTCGGCCCTGAGATCGGGCTGTCACTGTGGATGTATTTCTTTTTGTTTTCCTCAATCCTACCAGGAGTATTACGAAAAAGTGCCTTAAATAATGCCATCGACAACTAAGTTGCCACCGTTCGCAATTCACTCTTCAGCAATCATTTTATTTTTGACTGTGTAATCTAAGTTTCTGCTCACAAGATATAGAAGTAGTGATTACAACTATATCAGCATTTTGATAAAGCCTTACAGTATCGTGTGGTATACATATTAACCACTTTAATGCACAAGATTTTAAGTACGTATGTATTATATAATATTTCTAAGTATGTATGTTGTTGTTTATACATATATAAAGCATATACTTCCTCTTTCGTAAATATTTTTGTGTACGCATATTGCCCATTTTACACGTAAGAATGCATATTCCTTAGTTTGTACATATTTCTGAGTACGTATATTGCCCACTTTATACATATCTTCTAATTATTAATAATTCTGAGTTATCACGCACCATCAAAATGCAAGATAAATGCATATGGCGGAGAAATATAATGTTGTTGTTTTACATTATTCGAAGTTAGACCTAAACTACAATTGACAGTTAAGTACGATACAAAATCTGAGGCATATTCGTGGTGTTTCTGCTGTCAGAGTCACATCAGACGCTCTCATGGTATCCATGTTAAGGTAGGAAATCAGTATTACAAAGTTGGTACGATTTTCCATGATATGACGTTTGAATATTATAGTCTAATCAAAATCCCGCAACTGGATCTAATGTTATAATTTGTACCAGACTGACATACGGATATGAGCGTACGGTGAGACGGTATAATTAGAAAATAAGGAGTACACGACACAGTCACGCAAGAAATAATGCTATTATATAGGCAACCTACAAAAATTTACTCTGTAACAGCCAGCACATTTCCTTCGAAGTATGAACTTCATCCTAACAACATTCTTCACGCCGCATTTCCTGTGTCACAAAAAATGCCCCCAGTTTCAAAGACAAAAGATTTATTTTGGTGACAAACATTTGTTGTTTTTATAGAGAAAGGCAAAAAGTTTTGAAGATCTAAAGACAAACAGCATCGCGCGTTTCGTAAGCAGACTTAAGAAAGCTGCATTTATAATAGCTAATTTAAAAAATACATTAGAAATAAAACAAATCGAGGCACCGTTCGCGACATTGCCTCCCTCCATATACCCATCTTTTTCGTTATCCCAATGGAGGCTTGAAAAATGTAAAGTGCACTCCTACATCGGCACTCTCGCACAACTAAACCACTCAAAGTTGGGAAGAATGTGAATTTTATGCATGGGTTCTAGATCCTTTAAGTACCTGCGAACAAGAATATTTTACCCGTACCCAAAGCAAAGGCGTGAGAAACTCTGCAAGCATCAGAAAGGCCAATCCATCTCTACGCACATGGATATGGTGCAAAGTGTTTCAACTTCCAGGACGACACAGAAGTGAAAGAATTTACTTCCTAAGAGACATTTTATAAATTTGACAGGAGATGTTTTATGATTTGGTGACAGTGAAAATTATTCACTCACAAAGACAGCAATTACTATCAAAGTATGACAGATGGAAAGAATCAGCCGAAAGCCTCTACATCTGAGTAACTTCACTTGGGTTTCCTCCTTAATTTACTGACGTTTTTATTAGTGTGTATGGATGAATATGCGAACAATATAAACTATCTAGATGTCAGGCAATTTCGCAAAATTGGAAAAAGTAGCTATTACCTTCGTCATGTCCCTTCGTCAGCACGGAACAACTCGGTTTCACTGGACGGATTTTCATGAAATATGGTATTTGAGAATTGTTTCGAAATCTGCAGAGGAAATTCAATTGTTCTTAAATTCCGATTAGAATAACAGGTACTTAATTGCACACTTACGTACATTTATGATAGTATCTCGCATGATTCTTCTTAGAATGATATTTTTAAAAAAGTTGCATAAAATCAAAACCCGTTTTACCTTAAATATTTTTGTCCCGAAATTCCTGCCATTGATGAGATAATGTGGGAAAAGACAAAAAATGCTGTTTTGCTTTTCCACTGCAACAATGGTTCCGCGAACGCGCCATAATGTTACGTTAAACGTATATTTCCAACCTTGTTTTACTACGGAACAGAGTAACACAAAAATAGGCAAAGAAAATTAAATGAAACCAACCCAAAACAGAAGAAATACTGAAAGAATATATTAAGGAATTAAAATTTTTTTTTGGGGGGGGGGGGAGAAGAAAATATTTCAGATGTTTTCAAGAGAATACTTATTAAGATGGTGTACTTCCTGGATGTGACCAAAAATTACGGAAGAAAAATATTGTCGGCAAGAATGGTTGACATTAATCAGCACATGTATGTTAGGTATGGAAACAGAAACAAGTACACACGCTAAAAATAAAGGCGTTATAGAATGTAACGATGTTCAACACGACAGCAACCCCCTGGTACTTCGAAGAGGCCTATTGCTTCCATATTCACAGCAAATGATAGCATTCTTTATATTCAACATGAGACAGGAAAACCAACCCCCAGAAAAAAACAACATACTTGATTTCGTACCCATATGAAGGACACACAATGTTCCTCTGAAAATCTTTATACATATACAGACAATATAGCACCAAGTGACAGGAAATGTTGAGTTTCGTTTTCTGCTTGACCGAGAAAAGCCGGTCCAACGCTTCGACCGAGGCTATGCCAAATTTGCGTCGTTCGCCGCGTGTCGGGGAGGCTTAACAGTCTATGAAGATAGCTAGACAAACTATCGCAGTGACGATAAGACTTAGGAACTCACTAGAGTGTCGGGACGGCACATCTCGTGTAAGCAGGAAAAAAAAACAGAACACCCTCTATTAACCTGCATAGTGTCAGCTTTGGGAAAACAAAATCACACACAAACACACATAATAAAAAAAAGTGGACCGAAGCCTTCCGTCAGTCAGCGGAGCTGACAAGCATAGCCAGCACACACGAAGTTCATGCATACACATGTATTTCCTGGTAATATAAATTATAAGTTTATTAAGCCATAGTAGATAGACAGACGCTTGGGCACCACCCACCACCGACCCTACGACGTCACAGTGATGGCACAAACCTTCGATACCCGGAAGTAGGTCAAAGACCTTCCGCCATCCCGTAAGTGATACGCAAATGACCTAATTGATAAGCAAATTACTCAATTGATATTCATACGTCATTAATTGATATGCAAATTACGTAATTGTTATTCATAGGCCATGATTGATATGCAAATTATATAAGTGATATTCATTCGGCCATGATGACTATGCAATTGATCTAATTATTATGCAAATTACTTTAGTCCCAGAAAGCTGGCACATTTAGCCCTTTCGTTTAGACCGGCAGACTGTTTTACGCCTATTTGGGCGCCATCTTTGGTGGGGGCCAATTCATAATATGGCGGACGACAATTTACAAAATGGCTACCTAAGCGCCTAAGAAGAATGTACGGTGAAGCAACCCCGCCACCTGGAAAACATCAATGATACGTAGGTTGAGTAGGACACTTTGCATACTGCAGAATAAGAATCTAAAATTTTTGCCTTTGAGCTGATAGATAGGCCGTCCGCAATGCCCAAACATGTCTCGACTTGTGACATGCAAACGTGCAGCTGCTGCCTGGTAGACGTATGTCGGCGAGTGGAGGGCATCCTAGCTGAATGATATCAATAACTGTACGGTGGATAAGACCACTAATAAACTGTGCTTTCTGATGCCCGAAGGAATAGATTGCAACGGCAGATGATGCCTAGCGATGTAGCACTGTCTCCAGCTCTGAATATAGTACATCGACATCAATTCAATTACACCCGTGGTCAATAGCCTGGTTCATTGTGGCGTTAAACTATTCTATTTCTTCCCAGCCGTACGGTCTCTTTAAGATATGTGATGAGGCCCTGTTATTGTAGGAGTCGACAGCAGCAAAATCGCTGACCACGAGTTCACCATCTCGCCCTTCCAAGAAAGTGAAGTCAATCACTAAGTGAGACATTGCCGACTGCTAATCGTGACTGAACTTACCAATATTTATATATGCGATTTGTACGACTGCTGCTGCTGCTCCAACCGACCGCAAGCGGAACACTCTCCAAACTGAGCGCGGAATATGGGCACTGCCTTTTTATCGTTGCAGGTGTAGCGAGCAGGTACAAACATGTTAACGAGTGACATCATGGAATGTCCCCTGGCTCTGCGGAGGGCGTAGGTGCAGCAGTAATTACCGCAGCCGATGGAAGTGGTCTGTGGCGGTTGAATGTCCAAGAAATGGAGTAGCGTTGCAGGAATGCCATAATTTCGAGCGTGTAGGGTGGCAAACATTACGAATCCAAATACTCGGCGTACACAGAGTTGGAAATACAAACGGCTACCCAATGCGAACTAGGCATGTAAGGTTTAGCGAGGTTGATGACAATTATTGATGTCGTTATAAGTGCGGATGATAAAAGATCTATAAGATAAACACCTTGAAAATACTTTACACTTATAGTTCAAACTTTATTGATTTGAATGGTATTCATTCCACAGTCATGTTTCTAGAGTTGTCAATTGCGAAGTGTCCAGGAAATTCAGCATACAAAATGTAACTGACGGGTCCTGGTAGCGGTTTTTTAACCGTGCCTCAATGAGCACATTTCCCTGTCGCGGCAGATTTATATGTACTTCGTCCGCCTCTCTGTCGAGTGTTAGGTCAAAGCCTAATATGTAGAAGCCCTTGGTGAACATTTCTAACGTAATCATGTAAGCACGCTCATAATGATGAATACCCGTACATGTAAACAGTGTTTCGTAAGCCCAGGGATCCCCAAAGGGTGGAGAGCAATCAATAGTGAGTGGCTCGGGAGTGTACGGAACATCGTTTATATACAACACGACATTTGTCATATAATTATGAAAGTGCAATGGATTTGTACTTGCAGAACCGACGAATGCATTGTTCTTAAACAATGGATTAAAATCACTTCTGGAATTGGTCCGAGGAATTAATTATCGATAAAGAACTGCTGGGTCCCAGAATTCGGAGTAAATGTTTTTGTCTCAGTATGTATAACAGGAGAGTATGCTTAGCGTTTCACTCCAAAACATTAGCGTGAGCAAGAGGAAGAGGGTGATTCAACACAACTTGATTGATAAAAAGAGTAGAGTCTAAAATATTCATACGGCCTACGCTCTCGACTGAAGGGGCCAAATATAAAAAGCTTCTTCTGCACGTGTAAGCTTAATGTTCATGTCTACGCCATTAATTAGCATTTTACCGGAATTAAACAAGTCAGCATGGCGTTTTCAATATGGTTCTAGAGTTTTGCCGTTGCGGAGGTAATTTAATCGTTGTTGTCCTTGAGTTCTCCAGGCGAATAGAGGTACCAGACACTAGAGACTAGTTCGTGCCAGACGCAATAGAACCGTAGTTTATAAACTTATCGAAGTAGGCCTTGTAATTTTAGTTTGTATTGTGAAGAGTAACAGGCTTACCGTTCAATGAGACACTGAGATAACTAAACATTGAATGCAACAAGTTGTTGACACAACCAACTGTGGTTGGCTCAGCACTTTCAATACCCGATCCATCAATTTTGACAAGTTTAATGCCCAAGAATAGAAGCAAAGCATTTAAATCTATGTAGCAATCGCAATGGTCTGAGCAATTAAATTTAAGCTGTGCAGGGTTGTCTGCCGGCGCAAGAGGTTTGTATATAACGGCATGACTATTTACGACACATGTTTGTATGCTACATTTGAGGAAGATGTCTAGACCCGATTTTATGCATTTCATTATTCCTTCTTATTCTCCTCTGTGAAAATATCCTTCACCTACCCACGTTTGCGTTAAGACTGGGCCTTTTCTTGGGTTACGAATCGTTTTTAAACCCAAGCCAGACCCAGCCATCGTTTTAGTCTTTCCTTCAAGGTTGTCCTTTGCTTCACTACAACGAATTTTGAAAATATCGCCCACAGGCTCTTCTGATTCCTTATTAAGAATATCGGTTACTATACTGGAACCTGTTTTAAAGGTTCTTTACCTACAGACTTTGTCCCTGAATACAAGAGAGATGTAGCAAAACGGAAGAGCGCTCTGAAGAAGGACCCTATACCGTTCCATTCTGCACCTTCAAACAAGTCCTGTAAGTAGGACCAATCTCCCCAGCACCACAACCACTTTAATTTACGAAGTACCGTGTATATCGATACATTGTAACTGACAAACTGAGATTTACTGCGCTGATGACATCTTTTTAAAGTGTAATATCAGAAGGCACTATGTTCAAATAACATATATTCACCAGTTTTCTTAACTAGACGAATCGAAATTGACTCTATAAAGGACCGAAACACTGGCTTGTGCAATGAGTAGTTAAATCTGTGGTAACCCTTGTCCGATGGGAAGTGCAGGGTAGTTAATAGTCACAAATAAGAATCTGAAACGAACTTTGGTTAGATAATATTCGTGCAAATGTTAACGGGCTCAGGCTGAGCAAAGTTAAAATGGTATTTTGTGGATAAGACAAGACCAGTAGGAAGCCCCAGGTTAAGGTGGACGGACCAGGTAGAAGAAGATCTAAGAAGGATGAAAATTATTGGCTGGAGGGTGAAGATTGAGGATAGACAAGTGTGGAATAGAATTGTCGAACAGACCAAGACCCACCCAGGGTTTTATAGTAATTAAAAAAAGAAGAAAAGGATGGGTTTACTGTGGAAGAAAGGCAACTAGTAGGTTTCATAATTGTCTCTGCCTAATCATCAATACCAATATATACAAGCGCAGCGAAATAAGATAATAAATTTTCGATAACCATAATAGTATTTTCCCCGCGACATGAATTAAACAACTCTTTACTTGCCCTTGATATTAGTTTATGTAGTTGCTAAATATACGGATAAATTTTTCGTTTACAGACGTTTCGAGTAATAGGCATGTATTTGTAAGAAGATCACAAAAAGATTCATAGTGTTTTACAGGAAATATGATTTCCTCCGAATCTGAACGAAGTACATTGTGCAAAAAAAACGCTATTTTTATCTTTTAGAATAAGACCTCTCGACTACTCCGACATCCCAACTATCATATTCCTACTCTAATCATTAAGCCAGTTTGGTTCTAAAGTCGGTTATATTATTTGCCGGAAAATAATAACCCGAAGTGTCTGACGGCAATGTTGCATAAAGATGATCCATTATATTGTCTTGAAACCTGAAGCGCGTACTCAAGTGGTGAGTGTATCGTCCCATCCTTTCCACTTGAAAAGATGTTGTTTAATACCGCCCTTGTTACGACTAAGAACTATTTTACCTATTTCAAAGTGTCTCGGGTGAAACAGTAACCTTGAAAAGATCGTATTCGTAAAAGTGGTCTTCGATAGTACGATCATGGTAGTTTTAAAGTTCGTAAACAGTTTGGGGCACTCGCTGTAGAATCTTGACAACCCAAAATATCTCTGTTGAAAAGGTTTGTTTATACATTTCGCAAACTTTACCTATTCCTTTATTAACCCCACAAGATCCCCCACTTTAAATTTCACATGGCCTAGAGAAATTTTAGCCAAGAGACCATTCATTCTTAGACAGACAAAGTAAATGTGTGAGGGGTTTACTTTGCTTGGAGTCAAGCCTATTGTGTAATGGACAGAATTGTTGCAAAGTGTTAATAGTTTATTCATGACGTCCAAGTAAAGGTATGTGTTATTTTTTGTGCATCCTTGTCAGAGATTTGTTAGAACGCTACATAGTTTCTCCCTTTATGTCGGGATTATGAGTTGTGTGAAAATGTGCTCCCTAACATTTCAGGTACTGCTGGACAATTGAATTACCAGATTCAATACCCTTGTCTGATTTACGGTAATTGGTTTTCTATTTTGAAATAAGGATTTCAAAGCTGATGCGATTAGGGTAGGGGTTTTGTTCTTTAGAGGCACGCTCAAAGCATACCGCGAAAATATGTCTGTGACGTTCGAGATTTATTTGAAAATATATCTGCAAAATTCATTTCCCAGACATAACCAATACTTGTTACAATATAAGGATTGTGAGGGAAGCTTTTTCGCACAGGTTTGTGCAAAGTGTACGTGGTCTCACCTGACAGCCATTCTTCCACATTCCGTTTTTTATTTTTACTAGCCTTTACTAACTTTACTACTGAATCGAAACCTGCTGGATGTTTACGACCGTAATAGTCTTTACCCAGAGACATTATTATTAATTCAACGATCCGCAAGGCAATTTCTTTGTCTTTGTAAACAGATCCGAAATAAACCCTGAATATTTAAGACCTTTGTTTCCTCTGATCTTGCCTGAGGGATTATAATTCACTCTAAGCGCGGTAGACTGCAAGAGTATTTGTTTATATGCTTTTGTCCTGTTGAATGGCCACGTTTTTATCAGGTCGTGATTCGGTTAATAATTCCCACAGGTCGTGTATTGCCTTGCACTTCTTGCCATACACAAACACGTGACTACCGTTAAATTTAAAACTCGACCGTCCTGTTTTATAGGAACAGTCAGTATCATCTTGGTACATAACAAGAGTTGGGTCGTGGGATACATTACGTTTCAATAAGTTATGAATGTACTTTGAATACGCTGGTAAAGCATCTGTTCCTCATTCAAATTCTGTTTTAAACAGAGACACAGAACCAATTATACGCTTCCGTTTGCGTTTCGTTTTAAAACTCGGGTTGGTACCTCAATTTCCATAATGGGAATGGGAAGGTTTCTCGTTTTTATTTCTCAGTTTTCAAGTATGGACCTTCATGCAAACGAACTTGGGAACATTTATTATAGCTATGATCCTTACTTTTTAGTAACTTTTAAATGGTTGTGGTGGAGGTTGTTCAGAAAAATAATCCCACACTTCCGGAAGAAATACTATCATATGTTGCAATGCCATTTTCAACTGTTATAATTAATTAGTGCACGAATTAAACGCGACAAAATCGCGCCCTTTTGAACTAAAACTTTACGTTACCCTTGAAACAGATTTTAGGATCTTCCAACGGTCGTAAACGATTCTTATATTACTTCAACTTGCTCTTTTCGTCTTTGGTTAGTTTATGTTTTCCGTTTAGCCTATTTATTGCACACTCGACAATAACTTTTATGAGTTCGTTGTCTGCAGATGCAAGTAACGGCGTCTGGATGGTGGTTTAGCGTCTTTAAGGACGTGGAGATTGTGTAGATGTGACTTTAATCGGTTCTTTACCCTGTACCGGTGCAAAAATTTCACAAGTTTCCCCTGGAAAATATTTGTTCAGAATCCTAGTAAAACGTTAATCGATTGTTTTATAACCAAGAACAAATTACTATTTTTGTCTTTAGAAGCATTCTGGTTTCATGAAAACTGGAAATGTTTTCAGTGTAGACTTGTGGAGCCAATTGCACAATCTGAGTCTTGCCTCTCGCATTCTTAAACAATACTATTTACTTGATATATAGAGAAATATCGCGTTATGAATGACTTTAGCGAAATACGTTCTGTGTAATTAGAACGAGACTAATATTACGATAATGCGATCCTTTGGTCTATAGTTTTGTAGAATAGGCAGAGTAGATCAAATCATCCAACACTATAAATGTAGGTACAATGTCAGGATTTTCAAAGTCTGGTGCAACTTTAACAAATGAAACGTTGTTCAATTGATGCGGAGCGTTGATCTCACTATGACACCAAACTATATTTATAAATACAATGTTACAAAGCTGCTCTCTGCACTCTAACAATCTAAATATAAAAGTGGATTTGCCGCAACAACTTGGTCCTGCCACCGTTAATGTGAATTGATGTTGCAGCTAAAGAACCATAATCTTAAATGAACCGAAATCCTCAATAAAGCCTATATTTATTGTACTTTATCCCGACTAGAATGAATAAATAAATAAGTAAACAAACAAATAAATAAACAAACAAATAGATCGCACAGTAGCCCAGCTAAAATAAATTAATCGTGCCTAAGGGTATGGAGTCAAAGTTCTCCATTAGCCGACCCTGTATCCTTGGTTTCAGGTTCAGAAACAACGACGCCAACGTGTCTTCTTATGATCTTCGGATTGCTTACATGTACAGGGGTGGTGTTTACAACCATGGAATTTTCGTAATTCAAGTTTATATGCTTCACCTTGCATTTGGTCTACGTTTCCCAGTCATGGCGAAGAAAACAGAAAAGGCAAAGTTTTTATGGCCACCAGAAACAAGTTCAATGAAGGAGCCAGAACCAAACTCCTTCAACTCGTATGTGAGGTGACTCAGATAATCACATGTTCTCACTTTTTGGGTTCATCTACATTCTGTATCGCAGTAAAAGACAGACTCCCACTATTCACTCACGTACTCGTACAATTTGAATCGATCCTGGGTCGTTACATAGGCAGCCACTTGCACGTTAACATTCCTCCCTTCGGCTATGTTATCCTCGGAATATTTCCAGAATAACCATACCGCGTCATCGTTCGGGAATATTAGGTTTGTAACCGCAGTAACCGGACTTGTTAGAAGCTGGTACAACCCTTTCACTGAGATCACAAGGACTGTCTGGGTCTTGTTCTGGTTTTGCTTTCATTTAGATCACATCGAGTTTAATTTCAGTTTTGCCAAAGTCCTTTGCCCCGCATTTTTTGAAATTGATGCCTTGTCTAAAGCAATTTCTTTTGCGCGCCGGTTGTTCTCGATTTATTTGTCCTTGTGTTTCTCACTCTGAACCCAGGATTTGTAGCCAGACGATTCTTATTTCAATTTCAGGAATATATTAATATACTCTTTAAAAATGACTCCTGAATTGGCACATCTGTCATAGCACGTTAAAGAATACTCCCAAAATTCAAACACGTCCACCAAGCCGTAACCCATCTCTATGGCTTTACGAACCTCACCCACCACCCATGTTCCAACTATACACCGCTGCTTATCATTGTGTGTGCCTTGCTTCATCGTGTAGGCACAAGCAGAACACAACTTGAACATCAGTTTAGAGTCGCTTTTATATAGAACCACTGGATTGTAGAGTTTACTGGGAGGTAGAACCGTACATTTGATTATCCCCTCCCTATCCAAATAGACAGGGGGACAGTCTGCACCCACGTACAATTTCGGGTGACCCACAGGAAACTTGCATTACTTACAGATGTAGGGGTACGGACTGATCACATCCACATAACGGATTTCTTCCCCCTGCTTGACTCTGTATTAGGTTTTCGTGGCATTGGTATCTAGCCCGGTACAAGGCATCTCGAATATTTATTTGAGAATACTTTACATAGGCGTGCGAAGACATTTCCTTTTTGACGTCAGGATTGTCACGATAGAGTTTTCTAAACTCGCACTCCACATCGATATAACACTATGACCAGGGTTTTCGATTTTTTGCAACCTCGCTTTAGTCTCCTTATACCGGCTCAGTAGAGTTTCTTCAGTGTTGCCGATGGACTTATGTCGATTGGGCATACATCGACACCAATGCTAAAAACTCCCAAGGTACTCAAATTCTTCATTGTTCTCTGCACAGTACCCGTCGACTTTCACATCTGGTACACCAGGCAAATGAAACTTCTTTCCATTTCCGGCATGAGTAACATTGTTCCTCGTCAGACAAATTACGCCAGCAATTTAAGAGCCTCAACAGACTGGTGGTCTCCCATTCGGTACCCTGCTCTCGGAATAATACATACAGTGTCAGGTTTCAGAAACTTCATCCGGAACACCTTGTTGCAAGTGGAGGATATTGTGATAGCTTGCCGAAAGTGGTCCATTTTGAACAATTTCAAATACAAATTCCTACATGCACAGCATGGGTGCCTCAGTATATTGACATCGTCCATGCAGTAGTTCAAGAGCTCATGCTTATCGCAGAAAATTGTTGTCGCGTATTTTAATGTAATTTTGTGTAAATAAACAAAGTGAATTTACATACTCCCCAAAACAAACTCATAAAAATTAAGCAATAATTGCAAGTGTGGTAACTTGCTACGCAGAAAAAATCGTGTGTTAAGTTTACGTATGTACAATCAACTCTTTCGTACGGTGTCTGCTTGCAAACCGCTCTGTCTCCTAGTTTAGCCTGGGGCAGCACATAGCATCCCCTCTGTCTCACCTACCAGAAAACAGCCCTTGTCTAGGCTAAGTGCACCCGCGAGTAAAGAAGCATTTCATACCGCTATATTCTACCTTGAAAACATCGTAGCGTGTATTGTATTTGTAAAAACATAGTCGCTAGCTAATTTAACTGTATTACAGCAATTGTATCTTAATAAATAACAAATAATTTTATGTTTATTGTAATTGTAAATTGTCTATTTGTTTATTTATTTATTATTTTTATCACAATAACATATTTATACATAGTGTTGGATCGCTGTATGTTATCCGAGGGTGGGCGAACATGATTCCTTCCATTAAAAAACGGATTCAAACCTAGCAATAATAAATTTAAAAATGGTGCACTGCCAGCCGTATTGTAAAAGTTAGGTTATAATTAAAAATGGAAGATTTAAAAGTTAGGTTATAATTTATAAATAGCCGCCATATTGTGAAAAGTTAGGTTAAAATTAAAATTGGCGGTTTTTAAAATTTAGGTTATTTTTTAAAAACAATAAAAAATTTGCAAATTGAGCGCCTCTGCCATATTGCAAAATGGCGCCCATCCAAGATGAGGCCAAATAGGTGTCAAGCAGTCTGGCGGTCAAAAACAAAAGGGTTAAAGGTGCCAAGCTGTCTGGGACTAAATTAGTTTGCATAATAATTAGATCAATTGCATACTCATCAAGGCCGTCTGAATAATAATTAGGTAATTTGCATAGCAATCAAGGCCTATGAATATCAGTTAGGTATTTCCATATCAATCAGGGCTGTGTGAATATCAATTACGTAATTTTCAAATTAATTAGGTCGTTTGCATATTAATTAGATGGTGGGGATGTAATTGACCTACTTCCAGTATCAACGGGTTTTGACGTCACTGTGACGTCATTGGGTCGGTGGTGTAGGTGCCAAGGTGCCTGCCTATCTACTAGACATGCTCCCGTATATGCAGATATATGTCAGTCTGAAATCGTGATCTTTCACATAGAAATCTACTAGTTTTAACCTCCCAGAATATATTACTTGTAATATAATTCCGGAGGCCGGGGTAGCTCAGTCGGTATAGCGACTCGCTACGGGATGGATAGCCCAGTGATTGAATCCCGGTTGGGGTGAGATATTCTGTGATCTTCTAGAGGAGAACGAAAGCCCAAGCAGCCTCTTGTATAACAGGCAACAATTCTTTCCCGGGGGGAAACGCGGCCGATGCTTGGTGGTGCCCACCCACGACTTCCTAGCACAGAGATTACAAGTGGGATGGAGCTGTATATCCGCCTTTTCTCAATGTCTGCTTAGGTATGTCATGGGTGACCTTCACCTTTACTATAATTCTAGTCCATATTTCCTATTTCCTCCACAACCCCGTCGTGATACGTATTACTAAACTCACTCTCATATTTTGTTTCAAAATACTTTTTATCGGTGAAAAGAATTATCGTCTCATGTAACGGATACTCGTTTTCCTTTTTTTTTAATACAGGAAGAAATTTCTCCAATTACGTCCTACGAATTCAGACAGCTTGAAGCTAAGTACAACATTACTTTCCAAAAACATGTTACTGAACAGATCTGAGTCTTGTGTAAGGGAGGTCAACTGTCATAGCAAAGAACGAAGAGCTGCATTATATTTAATTTATTCTTTCCATTTGGTTATTCAAACAATGAATGTCAAAGGTTCGAGATGTGCAATAGCAAGTGAAGAAAGAGGTGGCATATTTTTTTTCTCGGAACTCTGTAGAAAAAGGAGGTTGCTCCGAATATCTAGTGGAAGTGATCTAGTGAAAAAAGTGTGTTTCAAAAGAGTAACACATGGAAAATGCGCGTTTTTTAATGAATTTAAAAAAATATATAGTCAATATATTGGCAATTATATTTCGCACGTAAGTGTAAAAACGAATCATTTATCAATTATTTTTAATATCTCACGTGACATGCCCTCTACAGTACTAACAAATGTCAACCTGTAAATGAGATTGATTTGAAAACACAGTTTTGTTTAAACATTTTTTATCCTTTCTTCAAGGGTAAACACAATTCTGCTTAAAATTTGTTGAAACTGACCGATAATCATGACTTCAATGTATTTTTGAAGAGTCTGTGCATTAAAGAAAATGTCTGGATTAAGTCTGTTTGTTCCAGAATAGTGAAAAGTGCTACAACGTTTCACTATTCTTGTAATCTTCAATTTCGACAAACTGTAAGGTAAACTAGGTCTTAAGTCCCCAAAAAGTTGAGGCCCCCAAATTTCTAGGCAATCGGCACATGAAGGTGGCAAGTGTATGAGCTTAAGCGTCGACCGCCTTTACCCGGAAGGAGATATCCTTGGTACTTATTTCATTTAGATACTGAGTTCACCCCACGACCAGGATGAATAAATCAATGAAAAATTCAAGGACTCCAAAGGAAATCGAACTCGCGACCTTGTGGCTTGTAGCACAGTGCCTCAACCAGGTGCGGCACCGCGTTCTCCTTCGATAAAATGTAGGGAATGAATAAATAACCAAGTAAATATTAGTTCTTCACGAAGAATTTCAATGTTTGATTTAGTTACTTCATCCAGATAAATAAATAATTCAGAACTAGAAATAATGCGGTGTCATTCATAGAATTTCGTGACAACGGTCCCTAAAATCACTAAGCAAGGTGGCTGGAAGAACGTTGTATACATTACAGTTTATGAAGGAGACAGCAGATGGGATGAAAACGCTCACACGATACACAGAAATGGAGGTTGCAAGATGAAATGGCTGTGTCGTTCAGTCGTGTGTTACTAGGAATTTAGCCTATGAAAAAAGAACTCTCCTTAGGCCTTAGAAAACTGAACGACAGAGAGAGAAATGAAAGAAATAGTAGAAAAGGAGACGAAATTGAAAGACATGGAAGAAGTGTGAGGTGCTTTATTGCGAATGGAACATCAATTTGATAGGAAATTCCCAGGCTTCTCTGACATTCGTGCTGATAGGAAAAGGGTGAAAATGAACAGGTTACGTTGATGACAAGTAGCCATTTCCCTTAATGTACACACACATAAAAATAAAAAAAAATACAAGTAAGTTCAGCTCCTGCCTCACTCAGGACATAATCCGTATCCTTTCCAAAGGCAAATTATATATCCTGTCTTAGAGAAATCAGCCAGGTTTATTCTGAGAACCACGAAGGAAAAAACTTCCGGAAGAAATGTAAAAGTTTGAATGTTACAGTATGTGGTATGAATAGTGGTTCTCAGCTAAAGCTTGTTCCAATCCAGCCAGGACAAAAGGCAGTCGTCTAAAAAGAATAATAGGTACCAACTGTTGTATACATACGGCTTTACCTCCTGATGATGGGCTTATATACGCCCGAAACATGTACAGATTTACGACATATACTAAGCAAAAGCTCTTCTCTAACTGAAGCTGGACATATGGGTAATGTTGTAATGGTGTGGTATGTGCGCGTGTACATTGCGGTTACGAATATGGACCACAAACACTTTCCCACTTTACATTAACCAAACCACATCTGAATTATTCAGTGCTTTACATGTTTCATCCGCCTGTTTTAATTCATGGACTGAATGTAATTTGATTAGGAATGATATTCATTTCCCTGTGTTTCAACGAATTAGTTCCAACATCACGTACGTAAATCCATGAAGCAGCGACCTTCATGAGAAGCAAAATCATTTATATGGTCAAGATATATCGTCATTCATTCCAGCTCCAACTCTCGAAATCTACTCTTTGAGAGCTCATAATAATGGTTTTATATTCTAGACACTTAAGTTGTCGCTTCCTATTATGTTGCCAGATCAAATTATGTACACATTTGTTAGTTCCAAAGCTTTCTGAATTCCTTTCCCATGTCTTATCTTCCATTTATTCCCAGTAACAATATTTAAACAAGACAGGGAATGTACACAGTACCTATAAGGTTACAATGAGGAGCGTTGTGTAAAAATATTTGCCTGGAAGAGCAAAATGTATTACGTATTCTGAGTGTTTCTCTACAGCCTTAGTCATCCATCATGCTAAACAAATGCGCCGCATTATATTTTCATTTGTGGCCTGTCTACCTCTACCATATTATCCGCACTATCTCATAAAAGGCACGATTTTAGGAAAATTGTTTTGAAATTCTCTACAACTTTTGCCCAAATATATCCCATCCTGAGAAGAATTCAGCGAGACATAAAAAAATGTACATAGGTGTTCATGTAAAGTGCTTGTTATTGTCAGATATGAATGTGATGATACCAGAGGGTGTTTAATACAATTTTGACCTCCTGATGTTAAGCACATATGCTCGAAACATGTAGAGGCATGAAATAAAACTTATTGTGAAACAAATTTTGTGCATCAAGTTGGTTAAATACTGAGATAAATATACTGAGATGCACGGTCAGCAAAACGTCAAA
>Ga0123354_10005381_pt1 | contig 18571 bp, 13 predicted proteins | sample TergutLab28metaG_2_FD_97872 | JGI IMG/M metagenome (GOLD analysis project Ga0123354, IMG submission 97872) | Labiotermes labralis P4 segment gut microbial communities from Petit-Saut dam, French Guiana - Lab288 P4 | ecosystem: Host-associated > Arthropoda: Insects > Digestive system > Gut ...
AGCGTCCGTCACCTGTCTCTATCCTGGGTCAGCCCAATCCAGTCCATATACCCACATCCCACCTCCTGGAGATCCATCCTAATATTATCCACCCATCTACGCCTAGGTCTCCCCAGTGGTCTCTTAGGTCCTTTAAAGTTAAAAACTTTAAATCCAGTTTCGTCATTGGCTACTGATGACTTAACGTTTGCCACTTCGTGCAGTGGGCAGTGTGAACCTTCCTACCTGTTTTTCGTAACGTGTCAAACTCTTTTAAGACGCGTGCAAGGGTTATACCTCTTAAGTACACGGAAAGAAAGAAATACACTCGGTGTGATACACAAAGTGTAAAGCGCTCCAACACGTCTGACAGCTAAGCGAAAATTTGCATTTAGGGTCGTGTTGCTGTGAAAAGTGATGGGAGTAAGTGTGGTCGACATATTGCATCTAAAGCAACCGCTATGTTTTTCAGTTTATTGAATTCGTTCATAGAAAGGCGCTCCCATTAACAGAGACCACGCAGCCTCGAATGTGGCATAATTAGCTAATAATAAATTGAAGACGATGTGAAAGAAGTATTCATTCCTCCTAATATGAGTTAGTATCCGGACATTCATTGAAATAACTAAGAAAAACCATGATAAAATTCGATCAGGACAGCTGATTGCTATACTGATATTTGAACATGAAGTGTGCCATTTACCGGACCCGGCAATTATGTATTAAATATCTTTCAACACAACAAACCTCAACTTGTAATCACCCTGTACTTTATTCAGTTCAGAAATCGCCGTGCGGTGCCAACACTGAACATACGAACTGTACATATCTGAACACAGCTTTAAGTCAGCTTTATTCTGTAAGTGCAAGGTAGGCAATGTAAGTATAAAGTAACATTGTGGCGCGTTCGCATAATGTTTGTACCTCCACGGCTATCCTAAAAGCCCGGTAAGATTTTACCCGAAGAGAGCGCTCTCGTGGCGGTTTAATATGGCCGGCAACAACAGAACTTAGTTAGGTCTTCGCGTAAAGTGTCCGGTTAACTCCCTCCTCCCGATTTTCACCAAATTTTGGGTTTCTCGGCAGATTTTCATAGAAGCCCCCCATTATCAAATTTCACAGAAATCCATACAGTGGAAGCCGCGCTGATAGATGTGGACAGACGGACGGACTGACGGAGAGAAAGACAGACGGGCACAACGAAGGTAACAGGCACTCTTCGCGACTATGAAAACGCGCCTAAAAATAGTCACGTTGCCTGATCTGGACACTGAACACACAAAATATGCCAACGTGAACGCTGTATTTTAATTCAGCTCGATTATGTAGCCACTACATCAAACACCCTGCAGTGTCTTAACCCAGACATTTGGTAATATCTAAGCCTAAGTGAACAGCTGCTTCCTTAAAAATGTCGTCATTTGTGCAGCACCCAAGAACCACATACAGCATGACGCGGTTTATCGCCCCACTCAAAGTAGCGTCCGGCAGTGGGTAACCACTAATTACTAATACATGCTTCAATACATACAATAGGACACGTGGGATAAATATCGACGTATTTAAAAACATGTTGTAAAAAATCAGACTTAGATTAATGGATTCAGATAAGAGAAGCACTTAACTAAATCTTGTGGCTATAACCAGTAGGAAATGAGACTTGCCTACAAAAAATAGTTTATCAGCAATCAAGGTGCCGTGCATGACAAGAGCATCGCTATCAACGTGAACATCAATGTTACTTCTAACGAGTAGAATAACAGCTGCATTTTTAAGCCTGCATCTACATTAATCTGTAACAAAATGAGATTAATGAATGTAATGGACATTTGGAAGACCCTGGCGTAGAGGATAATATTAAAATTAATCTTCAGGAAGTGGGATTTGGGGGCATAGACTGGATCCATCTGGCTCAGGTTATGGACAGGTGGCGGGCACTTGTGAATGTGGTAATGAGTCTTAGGGTTCCATAAAATGCGGGGAATTTCTTGACTAGCTGAGAACCGGTCAGCTTCTTAAGAAAGGCTCTGCTGCAGGAAGTTAGTTTGCTTTTCTTCTTGACTTTTTTTAATATTTAACCACTCCAAATATTACACTCGTTTAAATCACAGGCAAGCTAGACACGACTAATAATATTTTTCTCTGCAACAAAATATCATGACCAAATACTTCTTAATTTTTTTGTTGTTTTTTTTATACTTTGCAGCATTTCTCCAATCCAAAACTCACACTTGTTCCAACAAAACTCACACTTGTTCCAACAAAACTCACACCTGTTCCAACAAAACTCACACTTGTTCCAACAAAACTCACACTTGTTCCAACAAAATTCACACCTGTTCCAACAAAACTCACACTTGTTCCAACAAAACTCACACCTGTTCCAACAAAACTCACACTTCTTCCAACAAAACTCACACTTCTTCCAACAAAATTCACACTTGTTCCAACAAAACTCACACCTGTTCCAATAAAACTCACACTTGTTCCAACAAATCTCACACTTGTTCCAACAAAATTCACACTTGTTCCAACAAAATTCACACTTGTTCCAACAAAACTCACACTTGTTCCAACAAAAATTCACCTAAATATGACCAACAATAACAGTAACACCTCCTAATTTCAAGTCGTCCTTAAAATCACCAGCGCTCACTTTACCCCTACAGAAGGGATCGTGCTACAAGGGACGGTATAATAAATTTAAGACTGTGGCAGCAATACTAGCTTGAAAGTTTAAACTTGAATGAATTCTGCGAGATTTCAGGCTTCCTCCGCTGTTTAAATGAAGTCTTTGTTCTTCTGAGATGTTACGCAGCGTAGACTGGCTGTTAGTTTTTGACGTTTCGACACAAAATATCGATCCCATCTTCAGAAGTCAAGCAGCTTGACCCTTTAGGTTTTATAGCAAAACCTTAGTGTGAGACTTGTATCTTAATAAATTAAATATAAACTGTACACTACATTGGCCCTTCCAGTCTTGTTACATGGCAGCGAAAGTTGGACTATTAATGCAAGTGACGCCAGAAGAATAACAGCAACAGAGATTAAATACATGAGAAGAAGAGCAGGATACATTTGGACAGATTACAAAACAAAAGCACAAATTGCAAAGGAGTTAAAAGTAACACCAACTTTGGACAAATTAGTGGAATACAAGAGAAGCTGGATAAAACATGTAAACAGAATGCCTGAAAATAGATTACCCAGGGTAATGAAATACCACACCCCAACTGGCAGAAGGAATCATGGTAGACCTTTGAAGAGACTTCTGGCTACGTGAGACCGGAACGGGTCAACAAGTGGCCCAACTCCATGAAAGATACATGATGACGATAATGATGATGATGATGATGATAATTTAAAAATAAACATAACTCACACAAATTCAGTAAAACTTATTACAAGTTTTTGTAAATTTAAACACAAAAATTAAAATATCTGATAAGAAAATACATAACCATTTGTTTTATAATCCCCATCCTTTCGATTTCACCAGTATTTTGCATGTCATCAGAACGCAGGTCTGCAGCTAAGGCCGCGTGTTCTTTCCCTGCACTCTCAGGCCTTCCTCAGGTCCATAAAATTGCTACATGAGCCACTGGCGCACGCAATGCAATACGTTTTAATTCTGCCGCGTGTTTGCTAACAAAATGCAATTTCTCTTACACTTCATCAACTTTTTGTGATTTTGTGTATTGAATCTCGCGTATACGCGAGGAGCTTGTACATACAAACAGAAAATGTCGTTGTTGCTTTCACCTGACTATACGGGAACTTCTACATTAATGAAAAGATGGGCGTTGATAATATGTATGCCCTTCTTTGGGGGGTCTCATATTTTTGTGTGGCGATCTCCTGTCAAGAGCTTAAAGGTTTATTCTTAAGATGTATTTTTTTTTTGCCTTAAGGAGTTGACTGTGGTACAAAAATAGAATTTATATAAAATGCACGTAGCTGAAAGTAAGACCGAGCTACCGGCTGCTACGACAATATATATTCATGTCAATTTGATATTTGTGTGACCTGCATCACTGATACAATAATATAAGCAGCCAACTAGATGCAACAATAATAATTTTATTATTGTTGCAGCACCGTCGGTGCATTATACCACAAGCTGTAAACACAGTCTAGTACTCCTGAGGATGGGCGAAATTATCGCCCGAAACATGTTCAGCTGATTGAAATTATTAATAAAATTATTATTGTTGCTTTTAGATGGATGTTTATATTATCATATTCACATAAATATAATGCATGGCTGGTAGATTCTCCGCCAACACACCTTGAAGTATCGTTTGCAGACTGTCTCTGTGGTAGGATTTGCTAAAGATTTCTCCCGCAAAAAGTCATGAAGACCAACCGCCGCACTTTACCTCAAAGGAAATTCCTTGGTGTTGATTTCTGGCAGAGGGTGAGTGCTGCTGACTGCGGACAGAAGGAATGGGTCATTTGAAAATTTTCTGGGATCCTCATGGGTATCGAAACCGGAAACTTCCGTCTTGTGGCGCAGTGCCTCATCCACTTGCCTACCGCTAGCCTCGCACTGTTGCTAGGTCTAGCTCGTGAGCATCAAAGTGGCACAGGTCTTGTACACCTCTTATTTAATGTGTGGTCATTGTACTTAGCTAAAATTACGGCTGCGTAGGTAGCTCAGTCATGAAAGGCAGCACTGGACGGTTATGAGGTAAAAGTAAAGGTAAACGTCGCCCTAAAACAGGCTGTGGAGGCCCAGAGGGGGAGTAGAAGTATAGCTTACTCTGTCTTTAACTTCGGCTTTAGATGGGTGTGGGTGGTCAACGCCATGCCCCAGCCGATTTTCGCCCCGGGAAAGACCCGTTACCTACTGCACAGGAAGTTGGATGGTCCATAGGGACGGTCTGGCCGGGTGCGGAAAATCTCACCCCTACTGTGATTCGATCCCAGGACCTTCTAACCCGAGGCGAGTCGCTATACCAACTGAGTTATACGGCCCCACATAAAAAGTCAAAAGTAAAGGCCAAATTCCGGACAGGGCCACCAGTACCCAAGATCTCAATAATGGTTCTGATCGCGATATGCCACTGACTTCTTCTGTATTTTCATAGCACGACAGCCCCTGATGGGCCAACGATCAAACTCAGATACACACACACAAACACACACACACACACACACTTGGTGGGACTCGTCTGGACGGGTGATCAGTCCGTCACAGAGACCTCTACCTGACAACACACAACACTCAAAACAGACATCCATGCTCCCGGCGGGATTCGAAACCGCCATCCCAGCAAACGAGCGGCAGCAGACCCACGCCTTAGACCGCGCGGCTATCGTGAAAGGCATTACCCAGTGTTACCGAATGTAAAGGTAACTAATGAGGCGGAGTAAGAAGTGCAGCTTGTATAAGTCCTGCGCTAATGATTGTGCATTCTCTGTACCAATGACGGTACAAGCTCACCCGCATTTTTGTGTATAGCACACATTTTTTTTTGGGCGCGCCTCGAATAAAATACTATAAAATGTGCCACTCAGCTTTTACATGTCCATTCCATTTGTCTGTCCTTCTCTAACACCTCAGAATAATTCATTCTGTAAAAAAAAAAATGGAGATTAAAGTCGAACAACAACAGTGAATGCATTCCACATACACCTGAAGCCTCAGTTGCTATAACTACTTACAGACAAAAAAAATATTTATTTATTTATTTATTTATATGGCAAGAATATTAGCGTGACATTGTCCATTGTACAAGGCGTTCTTGATATACACGCCGTCTCCAAAGCAGAACTTTATTCCGAACTAGTATATCAAGTAAGACTCAGGTATAACCAAATACTCCTGAATCGTCGTGTATGATCAGTGTCCGTCAGACGATGGGCACTGTCCTTACAAAAAATCACCTCTTTAGAACCTTTAGAGAAACATATTGTATATCACACTTTTCGATAAATCTTCCGGGGTTTCGTGATCGCTGATTGGTTACGATCAGACCTAGAGCCCACAAATTCATGTATTTGCTTTTTAATGTTTTGATCCGGAATACTAAATTAATTTACACTCAGAATCTTCATGAACTTTGACATCTTAATTCCTTATGCATTTCTGAACTCATACGAATTGACGCCGTCTCTTCCCTATAAATTCTGAAGTTCTTCTAAGAAGCATTTTATGTTCACAGAAAACACACTGTCCCTTCTTTACACAGATGAACCACTTAATGCTGTTTAGAAACGAAATCGCCTTTAATTCGTCAGACCGTGCGACACTCGTCAGTAAATTGTGTGAGCAGGCTGCAGCAAGTGGCCCACGTATAATGACCGTTGTGTCTGAAGGAGTTGACGGACCGTGAGTCAAACATAACGCTGACCACATTGTGAACAATATATGGCAAAAGCCTGTCTAACTGAACACTTCAAAGTGGCGATATCATTCTTTGCCTGCCATGGACCTGAACACAGCCGGCAGAACATTTCTTGTGACAGTTGTGTTCAACACTCTATTTCACCCCACGACACGTGAACAGAGCACTGAGAACACGCCCTGTATGAGAGCACACTCTGTATGAGAGCAAAGTATATGAGAGCATACATGTATGAGAGCACACCCTGTATGAGAGCACACTCTGTATGAGAGCAAAGTATATGAGAGCATACATGTATGAGAGCACACCCTGTATGAGAGCACATTCTGTACTTTAGCACACTCTGTATGAGAGTACAGCCTGTATGACAGTATACCCTGTATGATAGCACACCTGTATAAAAGCACACTCTGTATGAGAGCACACCTGGATGGGAGCACACTGTACGAGAGCACACCCTGTATGAGAGCACACTCTGTACGATAGCACACTCTGTATGAGAGCACACCGTGTATGAAAGCACACCTGTATGACTGCACACCTGTATGACAGCATAACCAGTACGTCTGACTTTCCCGGAATGGGAAACTTTACGAGGGAGTGCTGATAAGTCCCTAGCCCGAAATACTTCCCGATGTCGTAGGACGGAATCGATAGTGTCTTTGACAAGACGGGTCCGTTCATGTGCCGAATTACAAGTCTTTTCTTGTTACAGAGGCTGAAAGGAAGCATGTCAGGCGACGCGCGCGATTTCAACAACATGGAGACCTGAGCTCTCTTTTTTTTTTCTACAAGGCAAGGCGCCGAAGGAAATTCACGCCATTCTGAGAGAAACATTCGGAGAACATGCACCATCGTATGCCACCGTCAAAAACTGGGTGGCCCAGGTTAAACGTGGTGATTTTTCCACCTGTGGCGCCTCGTCCTGGACGACCCAAAACAGTGAGCACCCCGGAGATTATTGATCGCAATCACGAGCTAGTCTAGGAAGACCGTCGGGTTTTGGCTAAATCAATAGCTGAACACCTGAGCATCTCACGTGAGCAGGTTGGTTCGATCATTCATGAAGATTTGGAAATGCAGAAGCTCTCCGCTTAGTGGGTCCCGAAATGCCTGAACGCGGATTAAAAAGTCAACGGTGCCAGTCGTCTGAGCAAGTTTTGGAATTTTTTCGGCGCGATCACATGATTTCTTGTAGCGATTGGTGACCATGGACGAAACCTGGTTATGTCACTATGATTCGGAGACAAAGCAACAATCAATGGAGTGGCGGCATAGTGGCTCACCCCACCCCAAAAAATTTCGAATGCAAAACTCCGCTGGAAAAGTTCTCACCTCGATTTTTTGGGATCAAGACAGCATCATCCTCATTGATTATCTTCCAAAGGGCCAAACTATCAACGCGGAGTATCAGTCATCTCTGCTGGTGAAATTGAAGGACATTTTGAAGGAAAAACGCTGCGGGAAGATCACCAAGGGGGTATTGTTCTTGCACGACAATACCCCGGTTCACCGGGCACTTGCAAGGCAAAAGAAACTGGCCTACCTGGGCTTTCAATGTCTTGATCACGCACCATATTCTCCGGATCCTGGTCCCGTCGGACTACCACCTGTTCCCTGGACTGCAAAACAGTTGGAAGGTCGTCACTTTTCGTCCGGCGCGGAAGTCATTGCTGCCGCGGAGACCTGGTTGGACGGACAACCTTCCGAATTTTTTTTTTTTTTGGAAGTCTTGCAAAAGTTAGAGCAACAGGCTAAGAAGTGTATTGAACTTCGTGGGGAGTAGGCTGAATAAATCCCGAGTTTGGTCGCCGTAGCTTGTTTTCTTCCTGGTCGGGCTAAGGACTTATCAGCACCCCCTCGTAAAATAACAGCACTGAGCATTCAAATCGAAATTGCTGACCAAAACCAATTCCGGGCATTCCAGCTGTGACAGTAAAAAGCTCTGCGATTTCCTGGCATACAGCCTAGTTCACAGTGACAATGAATCAGCTATATTTATATATTTTATTAAAATTCATTTTTCTCAGGTCGACTTTAATAATATACTGAAAAGACAACAAAACAAGAGAGTAAAATAGACAACGATACAGTAAGAATAGTCTTTACGAAGACCTAAGATTTCCTCATCTATATTTCCCTGTTTTCGTGATCGAAATGTGACGTAGAATGACACAATCCAGAGGGCAGCATTGCTGCTTCATATCTGTTGATATCAGAGGCTAAACGTCACCTCGAAACCGAGTATAAACACTGAAGTTTTCCTTTGTTTTCGTCAGTCCCTCCAAAAATACCACAAGAATATCCCGAAGCAGGTCACTACTCTTTCCCTACTCACACTTCGCAATTCTGCTCTCTCTAAGGAACCCAGGTGCATAGACTGAGCTGTTGACGGCATCGTTAATTGATCCACACATAAATATGCCCCCCCCCCCAATCTGTGTTTCTCTTCAGAACACCGTAACTTTAGAGAAGGCTCGCCCAATCTTAGTAATGGAGTTAACGGAGCCAGGTAGGTGTAAGAAAATAAGATTTTAAAAAAGATAGATTGATAGATATATAGAGAGAGAGAGAGAGAGAGGAATGCAGAAGCAACTCCAAATTCCAGGCCCCAGAAAGGTGACACGACACCATTTCCGTACTGACGGCCACAAATTCTGAAGTGACCTCTCTACCTCACATTTACTTCGCTCTGTCTCCTGTCGGTGCACGTGAGTCGTACTGTGAGCGCTAGGCTAGGAGACGCCGTACATAATTTAGACGCTCGGGCTAACGGCGCCAAAGATTTGTGTCCCCTGACAAAAAATGCTTGTAGTATAGTCCCAGGGGCGGGTGAAGATGTCCACATTTATATCAGGTGCGCAACCAGAATTTTTCGGAGAGGAGGTTCTCATTCTGAGGCTTTATATAATTTAGGTCTGATTTTAGAAATTATGTCATAACCATCACGTCGTACGTACAGCTGTACCATAACGTTGTTTGCAACTGCATCTACATATATACAAATGAAGCTGTGTGATCCATGAATTACTCGCCTATTTTAAATCACAATGTAGGATATTCTTGTTTTTTTATTAATTTCATGAAAGACATCCTAAGATTTATAGTCTTTATTTAAACACTCTACTCTATCAGTCATCAGCTGCTTTCAGTGGCTCATTTCGACTGAAGGGCAAACCACATAACATTTTTAATACAACAATATCTGCATGATCAGTGTTTTTTAAATTTCGATTTTGGAGGGGTGCTGGAGCCAGGCAGCCTCCCACATGGGTGTGCTCCTGATTCATATTGAATAAGCTAAGCGAATTCTGTTCATTGGCCTTCGCCTAACGCCATTGCTCTGTCTAAACTAACCAACAACAACAGAAGAATATTGCTGTATTTTAGGACACAATGCCGCGTAGTCCGAGCGAAATCTACAGACTTTTGGATAAACAAGCTGCATTCGTGTTCGGGGTCTCAGATGGTGGATGGTGAATTCAGCGGATCTTTGTGAACAGCCGTGCATATCTGGTAAGCAGCACGGCGTCACAGAACGGGGCAGTCACCACTGGCAAAACCTCAATTCCTCGCCCGCACAACTCATGTTAACCGCAACGCAGCGTTTTGCTAATCGCAGAGACGTTCGAAATGCGAAAATGTATTTTAATCCCTTTCCTTCTAAAGCAGACAGAAAATATCGAAGCGATTTTCAAAAATTATGAGCAATTTATTTAGGGAGAAATACATTGCTTATTAACCCATTTTGTATAGATGTGTTAAAAATAGCGACTACCTGGTTTATGTTGAGAAGTGCCCTTTTAATACATTTTTCCTATTATTGTAAATATATTTTTGTAGGTGAGATATAAAGACACAAAGGTCAATTTTAAGTATGACTATTCATTCTACAGCCAGCATATTAAATTTAATGTCGCCTGCACACAGACCAAAGTTTGTCGAAGATGTCCTTACCACGATACAGGCTGACCAGGCCTGGTATGTTCTCACAAAATTACAATACTCACAATTAGCCTATGTAAGGTACCCTACAAACAAAGGCAGGGTAGTTTTGGTCAAAAATATAACAGGTACATAGGTCTTCACGTGAAGTGTCGTTATTCTTGTCATATATGAAGGAAAATTGAATTTTCTCGACAGATATTTTAAAAATACTCAAATATCAAATTTCATTAAAATCTTTATAATGGGAGCTGAGGTGTTCCGTGTGGACAGACGGACAGCCATGACGAAACTACTAGTCACTTTCCGCAATTTTGAAAACTCGGCTACAAATTGCGATACCCGACAAAATTTGGTACTGTTATGTGCAAGATATAGCAACTGTTCTGCAGCAGGACGATATCTTATGTTAAGGTGGCTACGGCCTTCACACTCAAGCGAGCTTTGCTGCGCGGTACATGGACACCATTTAAATTGGAAATCACGGTGACCCTAATCAGATAAAAATATCTTCCTTTCAAATTTCGGTGTTATTCCGTCTGGAGAAGTAAGCAATGATATCCTGGACATGGAACGGCTTCTTACACTTGTCTCACACAACGAACCCTGTGGTTTGTGGGGAGAGATATTTCACTCAGTACAGTGGCAGGCTACGGCTGGACAGCCGAGGTATCGTGGTTCAACACATGATCGACCCAAAACATTCTCTATCGTCCAAATCGTGCAGGGTGACTCTGGCGTCCACACAGCCTGACACTCAACGGACATTGATGGCACTTCACCCGGGACATGAAGTCCACCACTGGCCTGTGTTTAGAGTGCAGGTTAAGGGAGAGTGAATCTACACCTCCACTTCCACATACATTCATAGCGTGGACATGGAAAACTGTATCTTACCCTGTAGAACGTCCCATGTCCTTCCGTATATGTTTTTGGGCAACGAGACCGAATTATCCAGAGCGTTATAAAGAAAACCAACTGTTCTGAACGTGCTTTCGTTAGGATAAGTTTGAAACAATTTATAATCAGTCTTCAATGTAATTGTTATACATGTGCAAAGCTCAGTTTCTTTACCTCCTTAACCCTTTAAATCCTATCAGCAACTTTATGTACCACCAGTTTTAATATTCAAAAATTCTACATGGTGAAAACAATCCATTCATTTGTTCTCTGAACTAACAGCGAATTTTGCCTTATGCAACATTAACAGTTTGGTTTTTATAATCGAGATGGAGAGTGTTTACAGAGCAGTACGGACTGAGTCCTTATATATCACAGTTACGTTCCTTCTTTAAAGGGTTAAAGATGCTTGAATACAAAGTAAGGCTTAATGCTGCTAACGTAGACTTTTCATTTGAACAGCAGTTATTTCATTTCCAGATGATCCTCTTAGCAGGCGGGCCGGTATATCTCAGTCGGTATAGCCAGTTGCTTCGAGCAGGACGGCCCGGGGATCGAATCCCGGTGGGTGCGAGATTTTCCGCACCTGTGCAGACCGGAACTTGGGCCCACCCAGCCTCCTGTACATTTAGTTCCGGGTCTCTTTCCCGGGGATAAAGTGGCCAGGGCGCGGCTTTGACCACCCACCCTCATCTAGCGCCGACGTTAAGGAAAGAGTATAGTTATAGCCGCACTCCTCTGGGCCTTCATGGCAGGTTATAGGGTGAATTTTACCTTTACCTTTAACTCTTAGCAGAACAAAATAACAAGGAAGTGATGCAGTAAACAAAGTTTTTGTTTCCTGAGGCATACTTTACCATTCTGCGTACCTCAGCGGCCCTGACTCTGGTGTGCAGATCTATGTATGGATTATTGTATGGCAGTTTAATGTCAGCTGAAAAGTCGTACGAGACATTCACTGGGATTTATATGCACTTAATTTATTACATCGAATGAATGTTGATACGTTAATTATGTAGCTAAGGGTCCTTCCCAATTACTTGAGCTTCTGTCATACTTCTCCCACACTTGTTACATATACTTACCTATATTGTGAATTTTAGGCGCTTCTCGCAAAATTGAGAGAAGTGACAAGTAAATTCGTCATGCCCATCTGTCTGTCCGTCCGTCTGTCCGTATTGAACAACTCGGTTCCCACTGGTCGGATTTTCAAGAGATATGGTATTCGAGGATTTTTCGAAAATCTGTCGACAAATCCAAGTTTCATTAAAAGTGACAAGACTACTGGGTACTGCACATGACGACGTATGTACTGTACATTTGTCATAGTGCCCACATTCAGTCTTCTTAAAATCAGAAATCTTTCAGAGAATCTTTCAGAGAAAATCAAAACACATATTTTATTTTCAACAACTTTTCCCGAAAATCGGTGACGCAGATGGTTGAGGCTCCGAGCTACAAGCCGGAAGTTCGCGGTTTTGACTCCCGATGGTGTCATTAGAATTTTTCATTGACACAATCCTTCCGGCCGCACTATGGCCCTGGGGTCATCTCAGCCTCTAACAGATATGAATACCACGAATATTTCCTGGGGAGTAAAGGCGGCCAGTGCGTAGGGCTGACAATCTTACCTCCATGTGCTGACTGTCGTGAAATCTGGGTTCTTCAACCTCATGGAGACGTCAGGGCTGTAGAGGCCTGTAGCAGGGATTACTTTATCTTTTGACATTGCTATCGGTCCGTGACAGGGCTGCCTTCAAGACCTTACATATCTGATATGACTTGCAGAATTCCTGAACTTCTAACCACCAAACGCATTCATCTGGACTGATTGAAGTGTAGAGCAGAACCGTCAGACGAATATCAAACCAAAATGAGGTTACTGTGATCTCTAATCAAGACCACAACCATCCTGGTGTCTATTGCATTCTAAAGCTTAGGTATGCAGCCGTGTGATTACTGCGATCGCGATTTCGAATCCCGCTGAGGGAATGGATGTCCGTTTTTTGTTTGATGTGTGTTGTATAGGTAGCGGCCTCTGTGAGAAGAGTCCTAGTGGCTGATTGTGTCTGTGTGTGATCTAGGAACCTCGACAGTGAGGCGATCTAGACCCACTAGGGCTGTCGTTCCACAGAAGCCCACATGACAGCGATCCGAAACAGACGCTCCAGGAATACTGGCGATGGTCCTGAACAAGGCAGTGCCTGATAACGGCACTAGACAGGGCTAACAAAATACGCGTAATTCATATTTTGCATAAGTAAATGGTGAGTGCAAATAAAAATGCTAACTAATTTATCTCGAGGGCAGCCATATTCCAACACGGAACCTTTAAATCACTAATGCCAATAAGGAAAAAGGCGCAAAAAAAAAAAGACAAGACCTCCTGCTACACTTCTAGACTTGCCAGTGCAGCAAATATAACTTGCGAGGCGGATGTACAATGTGACTGCACCATTGAAAAGTATCACGTACTAACACAACACACCGATAAGGATAACATGCCAAAGTCACGACTGGGCACGACTCAAAAGGCACACGTGTCAGTTGTCGGCGCCCATCCACCGTTGTGCCAGCTGATGTGGACGTACAAGCTGCACCTTTTGACTGGGAAATGCGTCGCGCTCCCGGAAAATTAATTAAAATCTATCAGTATTATTCTGCAAAGTTCACATTTGTTTTGGAGTCTTTCCGTAATCAGCAAATGGCATAAAGAAATGTAATTAGCCGAAGGAAGAGGATAGCCACCTATGGAAAAAAAAGAGCGAAATTATGAGTGACTGCAATCATGACTTCAGCTGCATGATTACATCATTTCCGGTTTGGGACGTTAGAAGTTTGAAGCGCTTGATTCACTTCGTAACACCATCAGCTTGCACATGGACATATGTATATTGATATCAGTCCACTCCGATCACAATAAAATCGCAGCCTTTTGAAGAAAGATTGCGATTTTATGCCACTATTTTATAACACTACAAATTTTATCGTACTTGACTAGGTTTTAAATAGTGACGAGGCTCCACGAAGATGGCGGTCGGCTGCCGAAATATATAGGAGTTGGAATGATATCTTATGTATGTGTTTCTATGTGCAAGTTGGTCTTAAGATATGAACTATATCTCTTTGAACGGTGTGAATAACGTTCAAATACTTTTAAGCAGGCTATAACTACAGATCTTTTTTTTCTGGCTGAACCAGCAGCCTATAAGAGTGTTCCACTACCTTGCTGAACCAAATTACCTGCGCCGATGCTGGCCGATATAGCCTCTACAAGCCGGTCACAGTCTGAGAAAACAGCCCATAAGCAGGTGTCATCGAGTGTTCTAATCAGATAGCCTCTGCGAGTAGCAGTAAATGACATCCACACTTTCCCCGTCATTTTGTATGACAACCTTCAGTGCGAGCCTCACAAACCTTTACACTTCAGTCACATGACTGCAGCTGCTACGCAAGCAGAGCAATACTGGCTCCTCCACCGGTCTGACTGCAGAAACACACTGATCTACGCGCACTCTACCGACTTGTGACATCGGCCTAGGCCAGCTAACGTTACCTGCGCCTCAAGATGGAGTGTTTGTGGAATTAATCCTATTATACGTGACTGCCACGTTTAAAATGACTGTCTGAAACAACTGCTTTTATACAAGAATCTTAGTGACTGGAATGTCATGCAGAAGTGTGCCTCGCTGACTGACATAAGCAGTAGTCTGTGTGCCACCGGCGAATTGAAGCAAACAGCAACGAGTTTTCCAGTGACTGAAAGAACAAGCAGCCTGTACGGCTGTCAAACGGAGCAAATGAATAACGTGCCACTGACTGCAAGAAACAGCATCTTATCTGACATAAAAGATGACTCTACATAACTCTGTTACCCGACTGACTGCAACATGAACTGTGTGCCACTGCGCCACTGACGTCAAAAGACACGAATGTGCCACAGATTGACTGAAATAGCAATATCGACACTTATACATTGTGTGGAATATGGCATATATTTGGGTTTCGCTGACCGTCTAATGATTTACTGCCACAAACAGGCAGATAAAGGCATCCCAGAGATTGTGCCACGGACGGGCTGCGTCATAAATCCTCTTGAACTGTATCGGTGACCGGAATATAGCCTATAAAAGTAGAAGGGGCGGTACAAAAGTAATACCTCCTTTTTTCTCTCAGTAACTATAAGTACATTTGTAATGAAATTTATAATGGGTACTTCATTTTCAAAGTTTATGTTTTCCACGAAGTCTGCTTGATTATCGAAACATTTTTTCCACCTTTGCTTAATACGCTCTATGCTGATTGCCTAAAACTCTCTGCTGAAGCGCTGCAGGGCCTGTCATCAATGTGACACCCTATCACCAAAGGCACTTTTCGCCACTCTTGAAACGAGGGGCCCAGTTGCTGAACTAACATCTATAGCACCCTCACCAAACACGCTTCTCAGACGTGTACAAACCTCCTTCGGACTGGAGCCTTCCGCGGTAAGAAATTCAACCCCCACTCCCTGGCTAGTAAGTACGTCCACAATATCCGCCATTTTGCACTGCTACTCTGTTGAACGTGCTTGATTGAATGGAGCACCGATGACCCTGTTGAGGATCGATAGTCTCGCTATCCGGTGGGTAAGGCAAGAAATTCTATCTGGTACCACATTTAAAAGGAACAACAGAAGGCCCTACCATTTCGTACGGCCTTCCTGCACTACTGACGACAGGAAACTATACAACTGCACTGCTCGTAACGAATAACGCTCTACATCTCCCCAGCACTCTATTCTAAACTGTTTCATAATTTCGGCAACCAAAACTAATTGTTCATCATAAAAAAAACACTAGTCAAGTTTAAAAATGCATGCCTAATGTAACTTAATCGAATGTGGCAGCGGTTTCGAAGTCGGTACTTCCGCGTCGGTTCGAAGTCATTAAATGGAGCTGAATGTAGATAAACAATTTAACTCGCTAACGACGTTTGCAAGGGACACACGAAATACTCAAGGTAAACTTTGCAGGTCGATTTGACGGTACTTCAAAATATTCGTAATAAGAAGGACGGACAATAGAAGGTATACTTAAAGTTGTCAGTACGTTTAATTAAACATCACGCCATGAATACCCAAGGCGGGGGGAGGGGTGGATGAGGCTGCATTTCCACTTTCCAGTCGTGTCAAGTTACCCTGTCCTGCCGGGGTTCGAAACCTGATGCCCCAGCCGGAGTCCAATCATCGTACCGAATATCCAATATCAGTTAAAGTCTCTACAGCAGTGTCTCCCAAACTCTTTTGCTCGCGGGCCCCGTTTGGCTTCCAAAAATAGCCGCGGATACTCACATCCTTGCTCACGTAAATATAGGATGTCCGGATGATAGGTATCCGAAATTAAAAATTTATATCTCATAACTGAATTCAGATAGCTACGAATACTTACCAACAATGCAGCGCATGATTTAACCTTAATTCAACTGACTGTCGCTCGCTTAGTGGGTACAGGGGGTTTCTAAATTAGATATTTCAATAGAACTACGAAATAAACCCATCGCCAATTAAAGAAATTTTGTTGTTATTCTTAACAAAACATTAATCATTTAATGAAACATTAAGTAAATTTCAAAGCAGCCATCACAGAAATGCATCCATGGATCCCCTGGCAACCGGTAGTGGAACGCGTAGGTTCCGCGAAGCACACTTTGAGAAACGATGCTCTACGGCATATTTATGTCTATAATACTGCTTGGTTAAACAATAGAGATTCTAAATTTTTCTCACAAAATGTGCTTGTGTGACACAGGTATTATAATCCTCAGTAAAAGTTCTCGATTTACCTTTGTAATACAGACACGGCATTTTCCAAATGCTACTTAGAGACCGAATTTTTCTACCTTATTGATATGTGCAAGGGGCACCCGGTGGCCCTTTTGGTTGAGGCACTGCGCTACAAGCCGGAAGGTCGCCGGTTCGATTCCCAATTGGGTCAATGGGATACTCATTTACATAATCCTTTCGGCCGCAGTACGGTCCTGGGGTCGAATTAGCCTCTAACAGAAATGAGTAAATAAAAAAAAGGTAAATCAGTCCCATTACAGGCCCGAGGTACCTAGAGGGTTCCACGAAGTTAAGGTTCCCAGATTACGTGGCAATGGCACAGGATGGTGGTAAGGTTGTCAGCCTTACGCACCGGCCGCATTTTACCCCCAGGAAATACTCCTGGTACTCATTTCTGTTAGAGACTGAGTCGACCCCAGGGCCATAGCGCGATCGGAAGGACTATGTCAATGAAAAATTCCAATGACACCATCTGGAATCGAACCAGCGACCTTCCGATTTGTAGCACAGCATCTTAACCACTGTGCTACCGCGGTCCCCAACAGAAATGAGTACCAGGAATATTTCCTGGGAGTTAAAGGCGGCCGGTGGGTAAGTCTGACAACCTTACCAAATTCATGTGCCGATTGTCATGAAATCTGGGAGTCTCATGCTCCTGGAACGGTCAGGGCCTGTCTGGGCCTCTAAAGGGATTGCTTTACCTTTAGTAGCATCGCATGGTTACGAGCTATGGATGATTTACAGAAGCTGCTGTGTATCAGCGCTATAAATCACGTCGCGAACTTACCGAAATCGGTGTCGAGAAGAAGCTGCTACAATCCTATGGCTGTGTCGCGCGCACTGGGAACACCACAGTCGTACTGAGACCAAGAACCGTCACATTGCGGTAGTGCAGAGCGGCTCGCGGCAAGGTTGTAGAGAGGCCGGCTGCGACCTTGCTTTCAGGGCCAACTCGCATTGCAGCACCAGAACAGAAGGTCTCCTGATTATTCACGTAACTCATCCATAGGCTGCACTAATATCGTCTCCGGAATGGTTTGGGCGACAACAGAATGACCCGCTACTGTATAACACGAGATATGATTGGCCCATACTTAACCCTACCCCTAACCAGCACAATGCGATGCCTTTCTGACGTAATTCACCGTGCCGTTCTACGAGTGTGTAAGCCCACGACAGTCATGGCTCTTCCAGTGATGTGCAGGCATCGTCGTGCTGTTTTGAGTCTCATTTCAACCATCCACAGTCTACTTTCTTTTTTTGCAGCCAGTTTTTTTTTTAAATTTGCATCACGATACTTAAGTGGCACACGTTGGTACAGCTGGTCGACGCACTGCGCTCCAAGCCGGAAGGTCGCAGTTTCGATTCCCAATAATTTTAATGGAATTTTTCATTGAACTAATCCTTTTGGCCGCACTATGGCCCTGTAGTCCACTCAGCCTCTAACAGAAATGAGTACCAGGAATATTTCCTGGGGGGGGGGGGGGGGGGAAAAGGGGGGTGTTTTTCTGGGGGTGAACCCCTCCACCTTCCCTTTTGCTTTTTTTTTTTATATTGGGGCCCCCCAACCCCCTGG
>Ga0123354_10005382_pt1 | contig 18571 bp, 7 predicted proteins | sample TergutLab28metaG_2_FD_97872 | JGI IMG/M metagenome (GOLD analysis project Ga0123354, IMG submission 97872) | Labiotermes labralis P4 segment gut microbial communities from Petit-Saut dam, French Guiana - Lab288 P4 | ecosystem: Host-associated > Arthropoda: Insects > Digestive system > Gut ...
CACAGATCGGTCAAATAAAGATTACAAACCCCAAACCACCTACAGACCCCCCGAAACCACCCCCCCCCCCCCCCCACACACACACACACACAAAACAGACACACAGTTCTAAGCACTTGTCATATGATACTGTCCCACATCAAAACAGTTCATACAGCTGCAACATGAGCAGCGAGCCTATCACCGCGCCGCACTGTGTTACGTCAACTGTCGAAGTTTGGCTTACTCAGCGGAACGAGCCCTTGTAGCAACACATGGCTCGTTCGTAGCACCTTCAATGACGCACTCGGATACTCAGGCTATACAGTATAATGATTGGATGATGGTAAACAATGAATTGGAAGGAATGAGAAAGAACGAAGCCGTCAATTAATTTAGAGTACTATCCTGGTATTTGCCTTGAGGAACTGAGAAAAACCACGAACAGCTCGGATTACAAGACCCACGTCTTGTGGGGTGGTATGCCGTGTCCACCAGCAAACTCCAAACGTTTCGAAGGAGACTAGCGCCCTCACCTTCAGAGTCAAGCAGTCCAGAAGACTTATCCGAATGCTTGACCCTGAAGTACAGCCACTACGATCCTAACCATTTACGGATGGACACAGCGTAAAGTCACAAAAGACTAGAATCTTCAGCAACACGAATTTCAGAACCTCAAATCTCACACACTTAGGACAGTAGATGTGGTAGGGACTCGCAACGGGCACCTCTCCAGTACAAGGCAGAAGCTCAGCCGCTTAATTAAATATGTACCTTCCGTTATAACGAGCAGACTGATGACTTCATACGATGACACCTGTCCCGCAGGTGGCCTATTTGAGGGACAGAAACTTTTTTTCAGAACAGCACGTTTTGATTAGAGCTACTTTACATTTTAACAGCAACATGCTTTAATCGTTTAAAGCGCATGGGTTACTTACTATATGTACAATAGGATATAAAGCTCCGAAATTTCCCCCACATTGTGCTCAAGTCTTTCGCAGAATTATCAGAATAATCAGCACTAGAAAGTTGGTACATAAAACGGATATTGAAGTTCCTGTGTGACAGCCACTGCAATCTAAACATAAATTGATTAACGTCACTCTTAACAGAACTGGTTATATTCGCGCAATTTTCCATACACAATACTTCTTGTTTCATAAGGTTGCAATGATCGAGTGAACGTCGGGTTTAGACAGTGTAAACAGCATTTGGCAGGAAGAAGTACAGATTACGGACGGATACTGTCTGAGGTATGCTTAATGAGAATTATCTATTGCCTCTTATCTCTTTCGTTAGAGATATATAAATTACAAGAGAACAGCGGCAACGTACAGCTTCACGATTCGTACTGCTCATAAAAAATTATTTGGGCGGTCAAATCAAGAAGGATCCGACGGGCATGTGGCACGTATGCGGCACAACAGAAATGTACAAAGCGTTTTGGTGAGGAACCCCGAAGGAATGATACAACTTGGCTAATATATTGAATATCAGAAAATGGGCGGTATGAATAACATAAAATTCACGGTAGGCCTAATTTACTCTCGAGTTCCGTTAAATGATGTGAATTTCCCGAACAGCTACGGAAGCATTAGCTTCTCAAGAAGGATAATGCTCTATGGAGATAGTTAGTTAGTACATATTCTTTTTACCAACACGTACGGGTTTCAAAACTAGCGCCGGCATTACTGTTCTGATAAATTAATCTTCGTTTCTCCTTACCTTTCACTTCCTGGAACACACTATCTATTCTTCCGGCGCTCAGATATATGTTGAGTCATGAATGCGCTCAGCTCTTTGAAGCATCACGTGTTCTGTGCATACTAAGAAGAATATCACGTCCTACACGTTACACATTACTCGCACCTGCATACAACACTCTTCATTACAGGCGGTAGATAGCACAATAAACCACTTAGCAATGAATAATAATGTTCACAGCTGATGTTCAAAGACACGAACACTTAACACGGTTACACATACCCTTCAGTCACCAAACACACCAAAGTCACATAATGGCTGTCGTCTTTCTTTCTTACTCCATACAAATTATGTGATTGGCTGGATCACGACCTGGACGCTATGCGACGCAATATAAGATTCGACGCTGAGTAGCGACATGCCACCTGAGCAAGAAACTAACTGAAGGGTGTACCAACTTTACTCAGAAGCACCAAGAGCTGGGGATAGTTCGTTAGTGAAATCAAACACATTCTGGTTTCTGCATTGCATCCCTGCTAGCATAAAGCACAAACGAAGAAGCTTTATAAATTTTAGGTACATAGATCCGCAAATTACAATTTTACCGACATATCACGATTATCGTCGTCTGGTATTGGATGTCATGCAGTCTGTTGGGAATTTACGGACGTTTAGAAGGGAACTGTTGCCTCTATTTCTTCTGAAACGTCGATCATATCCGAGGATTGAACATTTCGAAATCACGTTGAGGAGAGCTTAATACATCGCATCTCCGACAGATAATATGGTGAACGTTAAAAATTCAGATGATCTAATAAAGGAGCGAATGTACATTCAATTTGTTTCAAAAAGCACAGCATCACTTGCGTCTCAGTAGTTCATGCTAAGGTCAAAGCTGACACCACATTCGAAGTCTCTGACATACGAATACAACAACATAAGAAATGCAGGAATAACATGACAATGAGACGCGTTTGGATCTTTGCATCCCAGCTTCTTCTCAGATGATCGTACCATTTAATACACTTGGGTGGCACTTCTTGTTGATGTTCACGGTTTGTGCATGCATTATTACTATAAATAGGGCATGCTGTTACATTCCGTTTAAAAAACATAATGCAAGTCTACGTCGATATGTATTTAATGTATCGGTCACAAAAACATCAGAATTTCACCACGATGAATGTTCTACACTATCTGACATACAACCACCATTTCACACACAATTATAGTTGTATTCATCATCTATGTACATAACAAAGTTAATATCCTAAGATATAAGCAATAACCATTAAACATTACGATGGCACGTTTTTATTTTCTTTAATGATGCATCCTGTAAATCAGGGCTGGCCAACATGTGACCCTCGGGGAAAGTGTTTACGGCCCTCAGTCACCTGAAATGTTGCAACAATACACTTAACAAACATTATATGTCTACAGAACACAATATGGCAAATTTACTAGCAGAGATAACGTTTAGAGACTGTAACTCATCAGTTTTAAGACAGCAGACAATAAACAATTCTTTCTTTTCGATATGTACACAGAAGTGCGACCCTCGGGCGAGTCCTCATGAATTATTTGGCCTTCCTGTCGCTTGACGATGGCCAGTCCTGATGTAAATCCAAGTAAAAAATCGATAACCGCACAGGAACGTGACGTCATCACACGCACCATGCGCCCATGTTTATTACGTCACACAACAACAAATTTCAGTCTCTAGAATGTAGCGCAATATTATTTGGGTAGTCATAATCCAATAGGCAGTAATCAGTATTCAATGTCATGACTGTATTTTTGCCATAATTATACCTAAAAAAAAAAGGCATTTTCAGTTCAAAGTTTCGACCAGTCAATACGTGTAGCAGCAAGTATCACATATTATTACCGTACATATTTCTTTCATAATTACCCAGAATGCAAATCGAACCTTCTTTCCGCCAGATTGCGTTCGACGATCTACTTCCTATCCAACCCCGCCGATTTTTTTTTTTTTATATTTTTCGCGTAAAGGGCAAGACTTTGGGAGAAAAAGTACCTGACAAGAAATCTGTATTTTGATTTTCTCGTTCTAAAATGAAATCAGCGAGATATTATCATAAGCGTAAATAAGTCTTCATACAACGTTTCTGCCCCTTTTGTCCGATTTTAATCGAAACTGAATTTTCGACAAATATCGACGTAAGCCCCTAATGTCACAATCATGAAAGTCCGTCGAGTGGTAGCCGAGTTGTTCCATGCGCATGGTAGGCCTAGAACAAATATAAAAGAGATGAGCTTTCTATGAGGGCGGAGACATAAAATTAAGTTCAAATCGAGACTCTTGTACCCCCGGAATCCTATAACAGAAAGAGTTGATGGTCTTATTTACACGATTCTAAGAAATAAGCACTTAAACATTATGCTACGGCTGAGCTCTTGGTTATCGCTAGCCATCAGACTGACCCTCACGTTTATTAGGCCTATAACCGTTAATCAATTATCCATTATTTTAATTATTATCCGTGAATAAAACGGCACTCAGTACCACCATCACCACAGTCTAAATGCGACACAACTTTACACTATGATTGGATAGTTTATCGACACTTTTTGAACTACAGAGACAATCCAGAGCTCCAGAAATAGGTTCCATACAAGCCACGTACGAATTAAAAGAGACGGTGACAAGTATATCTGAGATGAACTAATGATCTAATATACTTGTATTCGGCGCTAAAATCTAATGAAATAAACTGCGAACTGCCTCCTTCCAAACTTAAAATTTAAAGCAGTAAATCTACAATATTTAAAATCTAACAACCTGCTGTTGTCATACAGGCCTACCTTCGACAATAAATTTCTATAGGGCTACGTGAGAGAATAGGTGAGTGGATTTTGAGACGCGTCTTTGTGTAGTGCGCCCAACGATAGCACGAGTGTGACTGAAGAACTGAGAAGGATGCGCGGGGCAGCGGTCGTGGCATATTTTAAAGTAGGAGGTTATGAAGTCGTGTAACGTTCTGGTGACGAGGAAATATTAAAAAAAAAAGCTCAGACTCAAAAACAAGTTTCCGGATCCAGGCTCCAAACTATGGTCCCTCGAATGCACAGCATGAGACGATCTGTATATCTGTTCTACAGGTTAGCCAGTTATGTACATACCTGTAACTTACAATTACTATGCATAATGTTAGCGCTCCTCGTACAAAATGGCTCACCTCATAAGAACACTAAGACGCTGTAATCGCAAGTTGTAGATGGACATGTATGTTCAGTACAAGGTACAATGCAGCAAGCCTACAAAAATATAATCCCGCTAGAAACGCAAAATGATGAAATGAATTACGTGTATTTCAAAGGGCACATTCAGACTGGCTCTGACCCGTTACATTTTAATCCAGGCAAGCCACTAAGATAACAAACGAAATATAATACATGTCTCTCAGTCCTTACAAGACGATATTCGCAGTACAAAGAGAGAGAAAATGTTGTACGCACAAAGGATGCGTATTTACGTATCATTCTCGGAAAGACAATTAGTTCCCTATGCAGTACTGAGACGAACTGACCTTCGCAATAAAGACGCACTATGTGTTACTTGGGGCTTACAATTCGAGAAAAATTTTACGATTCAAACAGCTGACGTTCCTCAAGCGAAAATTCTATAAATGCGTGATCTAAGCCAAATATAAATATAAACATAAATGTAACGATATTACCGAATTCTAACGCGAAATACTTTGTCAAATGCCATGCCCTCTTGTTTTGAATGTTACGCCCATAATTCACCGTCAGTAAGAGCGAATAATAACAGTGGCTGCGACACATGCCTCGTAATCGGGTTGTCCCAGTTGCAACGCTCGATTCGTTTCAACTTCTGCTCTCATATCAGGGTTACGTGGTTTTCCTCAGCATATTCCCGCAACGTTGGGATAAAACAACAACATAACCCACGACCATTTCCTCAAGACTCCTAACAGTCTCCTTTCTCATTGGAAGCTATATATCACTTGAAAAAGGTACAGTGTCTTTAAATACACCGAAAGAAAGAGACAGAAATTACTGGATTTGCAAAAACATTTACAATTCTATGGGGAAAGCTTACGAACAAACAGGACTCTGAGTTATATTTTAAGGACTCTACACTGAAGAGTCACACCTCGACAACTACCATGGCACCTGTGTTATAAGAACCGAGAATGAGAATGTAGAAAGTTGGCGGTGTGGTAACCGATAACTTCATCCAGTTACAGGGCAATCGAGAAATACATGAGAAAGTCACTGATGAGATACACATGCTCGTACAAATATAAACAGAGACCTGCGTTTCTGAGATTAATACGTCTTAGTAATAAACTGGGCGTGTGTCCAGTTGAAGTTACACAAATCTATTGAGAACAAAATGCCGTGACTTCAGTCTAGATGAGGTAAATCAGGTTTATACTGTAACTCTGCCACCTCGCCAGATACAAAATGCAGTCTCTCAAACAAGCCTTTCAATGAGGTCCTCAAATCTTCCACCAGACAACATATAACAATATAACAATGAAGATGTTACAAGAAGTACTGTCGTTTCCGGCGTAACATAATTACTCGTTCTTGCAGCGCAGTGAAAAACCAAACTATTCGCAGTGCGACATGAATCAAGTAGTACCGATAATCCACATATTCTTCAACCAGAAAAGTAAATTGCGAACAGAAGTCGTAGGACTTCTGAATAGACCCTCTGATAGGTTACCCATATATAAACACTTCTCACGGACTGCATAAACACCTAAGCAGACATAAACATGAGAACCGATACAGTTGGATTTCGAAAGTGACATCTGATCGGTTCCGCAGAAGGACCGCAAGAAGGGCCCTGAGGAAAGGAAAAACAATGACAGTAAGAAACATCACGAAGAAAAGGCGCGTAAAAATGAAGGAGGAGGAGGAGGAGAAGAAGAAGGAGGAGGAGGAGGAGAAGGAGAAGGACGAGAAGAATAAGAGGAAGAAGAAGAAGAAGATTTGGACGATTCAGCCGATCAAATGTCTGTTGCATCTGATACCTCTATATTTGTTCCGAAGCGGGGAAAACCGCCTCCCTTAGCACTGTTAATTGAAGACAGGTACGACGAAATGAGGATCCAGTAAATACTGGTATGCGTGAAATGTGGTCTCAAATGGAATGGAGTTTGCAACACACCTGAATACCTTTGCACACACACACTGCGAAGAGGAAAAACAAATTGAGGTGTTTCGCAAACAGACTGCTGCAGTGAAACGTTTTCTTGTCTAATACAAAGATTTTTACAATCATAAATCTTTACTGTGAGTTAAAATTAAATACAATTATGTAAAATGGGTCATGATTTTTTAGCTGTCTTCTAGCCCGTGACCTGTACCAAGAAAAGTAGTGCCATATTATCTGCACTTTTTCAAGATGTGTTACTCCGCTTTCTTAGAAAACCGAAAAAAAAACAGAAAAATGTGTTTACCAACGGCATCGTCTGAAGATAATTAAACTTCCTACAAAACGCCGTATGATTTTCCTACGTCGACACATGTTGAAAGCAAAACCAAAGGGATTCCACTTAACCATTCCTTCATCTACCTAATACTCCTGTCGACCTGCATGTTGATACAGTGACTATATAATTATACCAACAACGAAAAGCCACAAGCCACACAGGCCTGCATATGATACTCCATCGTGGGCCTGTAGGGGTATAGCTGCAGCCTTATTGCTCTATGTACGTAACACAGACTAAAGCGGCTTATACTATGCCATGACCTTCAGCACACAGCAAGTTATCACATCCAGCAGTACAGTAAAATTCGACCACAGCCGTTAAATATTTTCCTTATCAAGTCAATACGATATGCCCAAATTTTTTAATCAAAGAACCATTAATTAATGAATTAATTAGCAAAGCCATCACGCGTAGTGTATATATCACTGATCGTCGCCTACAAAGACGTTCTCGACGAAGGGTAGTATGTTGAAACGCTGAATATTGGGCTCTGAAATCTCTCCATTCCTTTGAAAATAATATATTGTAAGTCCGTTTTAATCAGAGTTTCAATGTTCAAACAGCCTGAATAAAAACCATAAACGTCATGACAGTGACTCAGTAACAGTTACAGTGTTCTGGCGACAGATTGCGAGTAACGTTCTTCATTTTGTACAGGAAAGTACGAACTTGGTGCAATGTATACGTTATTTACACGTCCAGCATGTAAATATCAGGAAACCCTCGTTGTTCTGCTGTTTGTTTGTTCAATATTGTTAGAAACTCCGCAGAAAACTTCAATAAATAATATACTAACACAGTTATACAAACGAAGGAACAAATAAACAAAACCGTAGTCGGATTCAAATTATGTCGGTTAAACTTTAAGTTATAAACAGGACAGGAATCCACGAATAAAGCCCGTCTGTTGCTTCATTCAGTAAATGTTCAATCCCTTTTGGCTGTATCTAGTGTATACATGGTTGTGTACAGGGTAAACAGCAAAGACAGTCGATAATCTGTTATATATTTAGTTGTTGTTTATTTAACGAGGACTTCAGCTGCTCAAATTATTAAGCACCGAAAAATGGATTAATGAATATAGAACCGAAATACTGTAGAAGGAAGTGGTCTCGCATAATGTAAGGTACGATCCAGGCACTTGCTTGGGGAAACCGACGAAAAACGTAAACGTCAGGATGCTCGGTCTGTGGGCCGAAAACTGAACCCACGACCTCAAGAATATGAAGCAAGTGTGGCATCCACCGCGCCGCGACCTTCAGCCCACATTCCTAATTTATATCCTTGATTAGTTAAGATATTATCTGTACCTGCATATTCGGATTAAAATTGTGATGGTGATCATGGCAACGCGAGTGCAGCAAGCAGCGGCCGGCCACTACAGCTGTCACGGAAAAACTCCGCATATCCGCTGACAAGTGCGTCTGGACTCGTTCATGTAGGAATAATCAGCGAGTTATTTTAACATATCAACAAGAGGATATTAGCAAGATTTCTTGTAAGGCTTCCGTACACAAGACGCATTAAATTCAAACTACCCAGTCGCAAAAGGTAAAGACAAAGGTCGCAGGCCATAAAATAACAAATGGACATATCTGTGTGAACGAGATGACAGATCCTACATCTTTCTCATTGTAAAAACACGAGGAAGGAAGTACTCTGGTACACTAAGTGATAGTAATCTGTATTGCCATTCTTCAGGCACATATACGCAATAGAAAGGTCTCGGATACGTAGCAGCACTGCTAACCACCACGCAACTTGCGGTGGGCAGTTATTAGAATGGAGAGTAGGGATTTTTTGTAATCCCAACAGACCACTACCAGAGCAGACACTTCGAGATATATCGGCAGAGATCAACCCTGCTACATGAACTTTGTCCAGTCCACTACATCAATATGCATTGGCTAGCACGGCCGATCGAGTTCAATAAACCCCGGCCGGAGTAAGTCTTCAGCCAACACTGATCTACTCGTAAGTCAGCGAGGATGACATCACGAAATGGGGACAAAACAAGGAACGCAACACAGAGTTTGGACACTGACACTGTATGGCCTTGAGATACGCTGATTCTTCCACTCCATGTAAGTATAACGGAGCAAGGAGAGTTCCTACCATCACACTTGATACTAAAACAACAACTCATTATTCAGGGTATCAAGTTACTCTGCCACGACCAGCGCCTCTCTGTTTGGTTAATGGCACATATATTGTATACACACACACACACACACACACACACATATATATATATATATATATATATAGAGAGAGAGAGAGAGAGCGCGAGAGAGAGAGACAGTGTAACAGAATGTTTTAACAAACTTTCAGGGGTTGTAGGTGGCTCAAAGGAAAGCATTTTGCGATAGGGAACATGGTGTCGGAAACATCACCTGGGATAGTAAGCAAGCCGATCGTGTGGTTCCAGCAAGATTGTTCGCCCGTTCGATTTACTTAGGCATGCTGTGAGAAATCATTTGGACGCAGCATTTTGAGAGGGGTAGTGGTGCGGACCTGCTGCGTGGCCACCGCAATACCCTAACCTGCCCGCGCCTGATTTCTTTCTTTCGGTTGACCTTAAATAGTCTCATGTAAAAATATAGAAGCGGACTTTGCAGCTGGAATTGCAGCAGCATTTGAAACTATATAGACATGCCAGAGATCTTCGAGAGGGTGCGCCAGAACATGATGCGTCACTCCAATGAAGTGCAATGAAGTCAGTGACCGCCACTTCGAACACTTCGAAGAGTTCTTCTGAATTAATTGAAAATAATAGCATTACAATAAATACACACAACTCAAAACCTACATACACGTACGAAAAAGAAATGAAGAATTACAAAAGCGCTGATCTCAGAAGCCAGCGTTCGCCGGTTGCAACCTTCTCAGCCGCTGTTTTGCCGTCGACTTCAGTATCAAGAAGACGTTGCCGAACACACGTTCCCTGTTTAAAATTTCTTACCTTTAACCCCCTGCAACACATGAAAGATTGTAAAAACTACTCTCTTACGCCCTATATATATTCTGTTTCATGACTTGAAAGCACAAAACAACAACAGTGAGTTTTTACAGACAGCGCAGGCATGAAGCGAAGTTACGGGTTTTGCATCGACCCGACTCTGCGGGAAGATCGACGGATTTTCTACTCGAGTCCGTGCTCGCAAGACAGCTCGCTGTGATGTTACCGGTACATTTACTAGATTGTCCTAGAGTTGAATTTCTTTACAAAGTGGGAGGAAGAATGACACACAGTAGAAGGTACACGATAACCTGCAGGTGTTTTAACGGGAAAGGTTTAGCCTGCTCGGGAATCAAGATAGTTTAAAATTAACATCCAAGTTTTCGCCAACTTAGAACCTAAACGGTCCGCTGTCGTATACCATCAGCACACTGAAAACCTCATTAGTTGTACAACATGCAGCCCATGATAATGAACTTAGACTTTCAAATATCGGATGAAAGGAATGTTTAATCCTGAAGAAAATAAAGAGAGACATGAGCTTTATTTGACGGCGAAATCTGGTTATTTAGTCATAATCCTGACGTGTGTAAGTAAAACAGCGCAAGGAAATTTATTGTTAGAGAGAAGCCACTAGACCGACTCTCAGAAGCCGATGTTGTAATGAACAGAAGAATTTTCATACCGAAGAATTAAAATGTTTGTGTACAATCTTGTTGATCATCAGTCAAAACAAAGCGACATTGAAATAAATATTCGTTCGATTTGAAGTCCTCGTGGCGGCGACTACAGAAATCGTATTCTTCTATGACGCCGTGTAGCTTCGTAGACAAGAGACAATGCAAGTAACATATTACACAGCGTTTCATCTCAGAAGAAAAGTACCTTCAAACGTTCGTCCACTTGTAAAGCCCCACGAACAAAGGATGAGATACCTTTGGGGTTTAGGGGAACTGTAGCTGGCACTATGACCAGGCTCATCGCGCAAATGTAACTGAAGTTCATGTCAGTGAACAGTTGTGTAAGGTAAAGAAATTAGGAAGGTGAAAGCTACCTTCTCTGTTCCACACTGAACACCGGTATATAACCCGAGGTGTGTGGAAGTCGTGGAGGTTTCCTACGTCACGACTTCAGAATACAGGTTCTTTCTCTGGACAACTCAATACGGAATATCTGCAAAGTATAATGCCCTGCCACATGCCAACATTTCTTATTCTTCATTTCTGCAACGCATATTAAATTCCGGGAATGCTTTCTACCGTTCAACCCAGAGTGTGCCGTCGTCATGTCCGCTATCTAATAACGCAAAGATGTGAATATAAAAATTGTAATGCTACCTGTCCCTTAGTGGTGTAGAACTTGGTCTGTCACGCCAAGGGACGAACAAAGTGTACTGAGGATGTTCAGCCGAATATCAAGATCTAAGAGACAGTAACTAACATTAAGTTGCACAATGAGAATCTTCATAACCTGCAGTAAAACAGTGATGATTAAATCAGGGACCGTGAGATGAGCTTGGAATGTAGTACATACATAAAAAATGCATACAAAGCTTTGGTCGGGGAACCTAAAGAGAAGAGACTGTCAGTAGGCTTAGGCGTAGACTACAGAATAATATGAGAGTATAGCTAGACTGAAGGGGACTCGAGAATTCCGTCTCTTGTGAAGAGGGTAAAGAAACTCCGGGTCCCATGAAATACAAAAAATTCCCTGTTTATGCTAACTAAGCGACTTTCAGCTTCTCAAGAAGAGTGAGTTCATTGATTATGCTACTTTTAGCATGGGAAAGAGTCCGAAATGCATAGAGGACAGCACCCCTTTTGTTGCAACAATATACGGACAACGCTGTTGTCTTACAACAATATAGGGGACAACACTTTTCTGTTATAATAATACACAGACAACACTCTGCTGTTAACAGAAATATAGGACAACACTATACCGTACAATAACATAGGACAACACTATACTGTTACAGTAACATACGGACAACACTATACTCTTAAAGTAACATAGGACAACACTATAATGTTAAAGTAACATACGGACAACACTATACCGTTACAGTAACATAGGACAACACTATACTGTTACAGTAACATACGGACAACACTATACTGTTAAAGTAACATAGGACAACACTATCATACGGACAACACTATACTGTTAAAGTAACATACGGACAACATTATACTGTTAAAGTAACATAGGACAACACTATACTGTTACAGTAACATACGGACAACACTATACTGTTAAAGTAACATAGGACAACACTATACTGTTAAAGTAACATACGGACAACACTACACTGTTAAAGTAACATAGGGCAACACTATACTGCTACAGTAACATAAGGACAACACTATACTGTTAAAGTAACATAGGACAACACTAAATTGTTAAAGTAACATAGGACAACATTGTACTGTTAAAGTAACATACGGACAACACTATATTGTTAAAGTAATATACGGACAACATTATACTGTTACAGTAACATACGGACAACATTATACTGTTACAGTAACATACGTACAACACTATACTGTTAAAGTAACATAGGACAACACTATATTGTTAAAGTAACATACGGACAACACTATACTGTTAAAGTAAAATACGGATAACACTACACTGTTACAGTAACATACGGACAACACTATACTGTTAAAGTAACATACGGACAACACTATACTGTTACAGCAACATACGACAACACTATACTGTTACAGTAACATACGGACAACACTATACAGTTAGTGTAACATACGGACAACACTATACTGTTACAGTAACATACGGACAACACTATACTGTTACAGTAACATAGGACAACACTATCCTGTTACAGTAAAATACGGACAACACTATACAGTTACAGTAACATACGGACAACACTATACAGTTACAGTAACATACGTACAACACTACACTGTTACAGTAACATACGGACAACACTATACTGTTACAGTAACAAAGGATAACACTATACTGTTACAGTAACATACGGACAACACTATATTGTTAAAGTAACATACGGATAACACTATACTGTTACAGTAACATAGGACAACACTATACTGTTACACTAACATACGGACAACACTATACAGTTACAGTAACATAGGACAACACTATACTGTTAAAGTAACATAGGACAACACTATACAGTTACAGTAACACACGGACAACACTATACTGTTAAAGTAACATACGGATAACACTACAATGTTACAGTAACATACGGACAACACTGTACTGTTAAAGTAACATACGGATAACACTATACCGTTACAGTAACATAGGACAACACTATATTGTTACAGTAACATATGGACAACACTACACAGTTACAGTAACATAGGACAACACTATACTGTTACAGTAACATAGGACAACACTATACTGTTACAGTAACATACGGACAACACTATACTGTTAAAGTAACATACGGATAACACTATACAGTTACAGTAACATACGGACAACACTATACTGTTACAGTAACGTACGGACAACACTATACTGTTAGAGTAACATAGGACAACACTGTTGCCTTACAGCAACACTCCCTCCCCCCAACCCCCCAGTTTATTTCATCTGTTCTCACTGGTATTGGTTTAGTACGGTACGCCCATAACTATTCAAATGTTGCTGAACAAAGAATTTATTTTGTATTTAAATTAATTAAAGACAATTGTGGCCTACATTCAGGACTATTTACATGAAAATTTCGCAAACGCCTAAAGTGTCGTTTGGAAAATTACACTTAAGTTTACAAAAGTGCATAAAGGACTCCGACATCACGCATAGATTCTTGGAATTAATTACTAGTTTGGTAAGTCAAGAGTAGATTCAACCATATAGAATCAGTTAAAATCCTGGTTTTCTTCAGTTACTTCATGTGAACGACGCCACAGTACCTTAAAATAAGCCACAAGCGATTCAGTGTTAGCTATATAAATTGCTTCTTAATCCTCCTATAAACACGTGTAGATACATCCTTAACAATATCCGTTAGTACTTCGACCGGAACGCTAAGTCGCGTTCGCGCTGCGCTGTATTATCGCTTTTCCAAGAACTATACACGAAACAAGGCTCCCATTTACCACTATAACCCCCAAGAAAGATCCTACGTCATTTCGTATGCTAGAAGTTTAGCTAGGTATGAGACCCCTCATTTAAAAAGAGACACACATTTTGAATAATGCATACACAAAATCCATATTTTATCCCACAGAAACACAAGAAATGCACACAACATCAGTTCCATATTACAACGCCCTGAAGTCCAACCTGCCTCGTGAAAAAAGGTTCTTAATACCAACTGGTTTGTATTGATCGGATCTAGTTCAACTGCTAACTCACCCCTAGAGTGCTAAAATGTATTCGATTGCTGAGATTTTCTTTGTCAAGTTCACAAAAAGCACGATATACTACTCGAATAGGAGATAGAAAATGAATCCTAGAAGTCATAGCGTAGAGAGACTTTAAAAAAGTCCAGACATATTGCATGGGAAAACGTGACCGGCCTAAATGAATAAAGGAAAAATTGCGTCGCGGTAAAGTCTCGGGGGGGAAACACTGGGAGGCGTTACAATCAAAAGTTAGAACACGACAGAAGAACAGAACAAATGCGACATAAACAAGCCGGCCTGGAGCGTAGTAACACAACAGCATCGGGAACCGAGTTTAGTTCTATGGCCTACAAGATCTGTATAACAAAGGGTGCTTTCAGCCATAACTATCAGAAAATAGGAGAGGAGCTCGAAGTTTTGGCAGTAGTTTTCGGATGATTATAACATGTGCCGTGACAGGCATAATCCACTGAATCGGGATGGGGTCGGGGTCGGGCCATGGGGTTTGTAACCCATGAAATAGTAGTTCAAAATTTCAGTACAGCAAAACAGGCCAAGATGTAACTCGTTTGAAAGAACCCATTCTAGCGAACACAATACAGCGTACCAAAACAGCACAATGTTTATCATCAGGGACTAAAAAGACAAAACAGGATTCATACAAGGCTCGTTTGAGCCGAACGTTATTTGAATTGACTCGCTCTAGCAAACCAATTAGGTTCTGATAAAAGAGGCTCAAATATACAACCTTGTACTCAAAAGACCAAGACAGGAAATAAAAATTCTCCAATTTTAAAGGGACTTAATAAAGTTTCTGGACATCTGAATAAGTTCGTACAATTACTATGTAAACTATGAAAAGGCTCCTCAACACAAACCCCTATTTCTCGGTCACACTGACATCCGAGAAAAAGGATTTGTTATTATGGCAGCCCTCCGATAGGTTAAATCAAAGCTTGGTTTGCTCTAAGAATTAACCACCGTTGAATAAGGCCGTGGAGTAGCGCGTGGATATTATTACAAGCCGTCATATGACGAACAAGTAGCTATACATTCATAATCTTGTCATAACAAATGAGCACGTTTATTACGTTGGCAGTCGGTTTTGACAGAAACCCGCAGTATGGGTGCTTTATCTAGTGCATTCATAAAATAAACTGAAGATAAGAATGTTACATCACTTCTACAGGCCTACTTTTTACAGTTGTGAAATTTATTACGCTCTTGTTGACGGGTTAAAACATGACTTTGACTCATCTGTCGGAGAGCGAAATTCGTTCTGGGGCACAGGTACAAAACACTTAAAGTTTCACTTCCACTTCCCCAAGTCTATGCCAAAGACAATATCACACGTGGTCGCGAAAACTTTTAACACACATCTTTCATACTAGACATTTTGATGTCCGAAAATTTTGCGTAGCGGAAGAACTGTTTAACTAGGATTAGTTTCAGGAAAATGGCGAGCAACATGAAGATTTTGCAAAAATATTTTCTGCTCATGACGATGACTGATGGGTTGTAGAAAACGTGGCACTACTTCTGAGATTTTATGAAGACGTATTTCGAAGCTTCTACTGTGATTAGCAGCAATGGAGACAACGTGTTCGAATGCTTTGAAGCCTTCATACGAATCGTACCGATTAAATGTACACATACCACAAAGTGTGCAGGTTCCGTCACAAAACTTCCGAAGTATGGAATCATAACTTCCCCTGAACAACTGACACTCTGCTTACCGTTACGAAATGTGCAGTTTCTTGACGCTACGCTCCGTCATAACAATTCAAAGCACATACTCATATCCTAAGAGCCTGTCTATGCACGGACGGCATAAATAAGAACAAACGCTCGTGTGCCAGCGGTCTTAGTGAGAAAGGCATTCCTATTTCGATATTTCTTCTCTCACGGGTCAAAACATTCTTTTCAACATGAATTATTTTATATGGCGCATAGTTCCTCGCTTCCTAAGCCCAGCCTGATCCGGTTTTCACAAGTTTCTTTCTCAAGAACTCGTCTTTATACAGTCTGATCAAAAATTTGTCACTTCATTCCTTGGTCTGCTACGTTCTCGCTTTCTTCCATTCACAAATGTTATTTCAGCAGCCTGTTCTGGCAGCTTCAAATAGTTCGTCTTATTTCAGCGGTTCAGACCGTATCTCACTCTACTCTTATGATATGCTGAACATATATATGCGTAAGGTAGCAGACTGGCCCTTTTCTTCAGACACATACCCCCTATGCTGAACACAAAGATTAAAGCTTTCCAGTCTACAATTCGTACTTTCATCTACACAGTATATAAGGATGTGGGCCGGGTAGCTCAGTCGGCATAGCGACTGACTACGGGCTGGAAGGTTCGGGATCGAATCCCGGTGGGGACGAGATTTTCCGCCCGTCCAGACCGGCCCTGGGGCCCACCCAGCCTCCTGTGAAATGGGTACCGGGTCTTTCCCGGGGGTAAAGTGCGGCCATGGCGTGCTGCTGACCACTCACCCCCTTCTAGCGATCATGGAAGGGTAGAGCTATACCTCTACCCACACTCTGGGCCACACCGGGCCTGTAACGTGAACACTTCTTTTACAGTATATATGGCTCACGCATAATTTCGGAAAATTTTGCGAAGGTCGCGGTCTATAGACTAACACCGTTACTGACACTGCCCTTCGTTACTGCTGGCACTATTTTTATCACTGCCGGTCTTCTGGCATGTTACACTGCATATTGGCATGATAGGTTACTCGCTTTACAGCCGAACATCCCACACGACAAGAATTTTTTCCACGTGCTGCACACGTCAAGGAACTGACTATTCTAAACACAGTTGAGCAGGAATAGCGTAGAGACAGGGCTATGGTTTGGACGATCAAGAAATTATAGTTTGATTTCATTGTATATATGGTTCTATGTTTTGTATCCTTCTATTTAATTTTGTATATTGTGTATTATTATTGCTATGTATATTCCACTCTAGGTATTATGTTTCATTGTGTTGTTCTGTGTATTATGTGTAAATGTGTACTGTACTACCGCCACCAGGTGTCAACCCATTTGCAGTTAATAAATATATCATATCACATCACGGGCGAGAGATTTTTCTCGTTTCCATAATGTCGAATACGGCCCTGGGGCCCACTAAGCTTACTATTAAATGGGAAACATGGGACGCTTTTCTGAGAGGTAGAGCATCTGGGTCGACAAGCCGATTATTTACATCCATCCAGGATCGAGGTTAAGAATGAGTGGCACTACACCTCCACTCCTCGCACGCCTTCATGGCGTGTACAGAGACAATTTCACCTTTCATTCAAAACACAGTTATAATTACAGTATATTGCTAGAAATTCTGCGTAGGACAGGATATCGTTAATAATGGGCACAAAATAGAAGCAGATAAAACAGTAACATCTGACCCGCTACGCATAAAAAGCAGAGGAGTTACTCTTTAAGTTAAACCAATATACCGATTAATTTCGTAAATCTAATCGGCTTAAACTACCAGGTCAGAATCTGACCATATAATGTAATAGCAGAAACGCAGTAAATTATATGGATGTAAGGCACTGAGATGCCTCTTATACCTTAATAGAAAAACCCCAAAATATTTTTTACATTCGCCACGAGCGCATAGTTACTTGGCCGTGGCGAGTCAGGGTATGTCCTCACACATTTTTACTCAGTGTTTATCAGTGTGACCGCGCTACGAAAAGCGAGTTGTTACTCCGTTAGCAACAGAACCTCATTAACTTCCCAGGAACCGTATGCAGTTGGTATTAAACACAGCCTGAATTACAGATCTCATTGAAAGCTACAAATTTCAATACGTTTCGTTGTAAAATTTTATACTTAACAAAACACAATAACGACAATTTATGGATATTTACTGGATTAATATAAGAGACATTATCTCTGAAAACTAAATTCGGAAATGAAATATTATCCGCAAAAAAAAAAAAAAAAGGGAAAAAGAAATAAAATAAAAAATAAGAGTGAAAAAAAAAGGAACTTTAAAAAGAAAAAAAAAAATAAAAAAATCAGTCGCGATTCTCAAATCAAGACGATGATTTAGC
>Ga0123354_10005385_pt1 | contig 18569 bp, 18 predicted proteins | sample TergutLab28metaG_2_FD_97872 | JGI IMG/M metagenome (GOLD analysis project Ga0123354, IMG submission 97872) | Labiotermes labralis P4 segment gut microbial communities from Petit-Saut dam, French Guiana - Lab288 P4 | ecosystem: Host-associated > Arthropoda: Insects > Digestive system > Gut ...
CGCTGACCACGTGACACCCCTCTATCCGCAAAAGTTGGCACTAACTTCGCCGACCGGCGGCGGCCGCTCTGTCGGTATAGTTCGCGTGCGGACTAAGGCCACGGAGTTTAGTTTAGTTTATGAACTTTTAAGCCTTGTAGTAAATATGTGCATCAACTGCTTCAACATTAAGAAAATCTGCAGACATCCTGCTTGGTGAATATGTATGTTCCATATGATTGTCACAAAAAGATGCTGTTATTCCCCAAAGCGTCACTAATCGATTGATCTTTTTAACTGTTACAGACCCTTTTCTGTGGAATATGGGCTAAGTTTTTAATATAATTTAGATTAAATGACCTCCGAAAGGCTAAAACCTTTATTACACTTAAGAATTCAATACGTACCGCCCAGTAAACAAAATCCGCCTCGGCTTATGAAAACCCGTAACTTAATATTACTTAGTGAATTAATCGCTGTTTTTGAGCACCACACAAAAAACATAAATTCGCTATATAGGCTGGAAGTCAATTTTTTTTTTATTAGCAAGTGTGTTTCTCTTACCAGAAGTTCAAACGGGCGAAACGTGGTAACCTTCCTTAGGAAATCGGATAACTTTGGATAGAAAACTACATCGAAGCTCATTTTTTGGACAGGTATTCAACATCAGCAACTGTTTGTGATGTAAAAATACTTGCTTGGTGTAAGAAAATTTTCTGTGGCTTCCATTTTAAGGACGCTAACCAGTAATCCACTGGATATAAAAAATAACTTATTTAAATTAGTATGGAGAACTTAGTTGCAAGACAGGCAATCTATGTAAAATGTAACGGTAAGGCGCGTTCGTGCAACTAATGTTGCAATGGAAAAGCAATAAGTATTGTGTATTCTGGGTGTGTATTTTTAGCTTTAGGTATCCAGCATGCAATGCGCATGTGACACATTGTTATCTGTGGCCTTCCCGGCTCTACAATATTTTTCAACCTTTTCTCATAAATGGCATGATTTCCGAAGACACAATATTAACTGGTTAGTCAGTGCACTTGATAAGCACTGTGTTCTCTGACAGATAGAAAGTCATTTCCTTGGTAAGCGTTTGTACGAAGTGGTACTGGGAAGCTTTGCCCTCGTAGTACTTCTTCCCATGTCGATATCATTCCACAAATGCTGCTTACCCTTTTACATGTGCATGGGCTCTTACCAGAAGGACAAACGGACGAAGATGGGAAACTTCAAGACACAATGCTATTTCGGAAATCGTGGAGCCTCGAATAGATAAGTGCTTTCAATCCTTTTTCTTTTAGCTGCTTGGCCGTGACATAGCTCAGGTTGTTATTAGCCGATCTTTCATGGCAGAGCCATTTCAAGTGAAAATTTTGGTAATTAAAATGGCACTGTTACAGTGCTTTCCCCGAGAACTTCTTTTTCATATTTTCCGTATTATTCCAAAAATGCTCCATACTCATGTTCGTTATAATACACTTTCTGATAGAAGGAGAAGAAGTCGAAGACTGGAAACCTAAAAAAAAAAAATCTCTTGAATAATGGCGAGTAGTATTTTCAAATAATATCACTTCTACCCAAAGGCACATTTCGATGGTTCTTACTTCAAAATACTTTCATATTTTTAGGCCGTTATTCTCCTTCCTCTCGTCGCACAGATCCGGGTTAGTTCCCAGACAATTAATTGCGAGATTTATAGTGGAAAAAAGGCACAGGTACAGATTTTTTTTCGAGTACTTACGCTTTTGCCTGTCAGTATCATTCGGCTGTTGCTCCATACTCATCTTCATCTAAATTCTGCTCTTAACGGATGGACAATTAAAGGAATTCTGGGAACCTTCAAAACAAGCAATACTCCACCGGATACAACGGTAGCATTGCGCAACAAGTTTCTCATTTTTAGACCTCAAAGAGCTAAATAAACTTCCATGAAATTTGTTTGATTCAGGCTTGAAGCTTCAGAGAAATAGGGTGGAATTTTGTGAACTGGATTCATACGGCTCAGAACAGGTACAAATTGCCGTCTCTTGTGTACGCCATAATAAACCCAAGTTGTGATGTTGTCATGGTGGCGACTGTTTAGATACTGTATTCCTAAAATGTGAAGCGGTGTCGTTCGGTAGATGGGGGCCAGGAGAAGAAATTTCTCCCTCGCCACCTCGACTAGACCACTTCTGGTACCCACCGAACCTCCTACGGGGTAGGTAACGGGATATTTTACACGTGCGTTAAGCAGCCATTTCTTAGAAATGATCCACGTGCATGTGTTGTCGAAGTTCATAATGCGTGGAGATATACACTTCCGTTTCCGGACAACTCATCGGTCCAATTTTCAAGGATCAAGAATCCAAAAAAAGGACCGTTAGGTAGTCCCGAAACGTCGGTAAGAAATCACTAGTACTCGCTGCGTAATAACTCAGAAGAGCGCAGTTATCATCAGTGTTTTTACTTAAAAATGTCTACGCATTGAAATCCACTCCGTATTAATGTCGATGCTGCTTATCATTCTTACGGTGAGTAACATGCACACCACGTTACAGCCTTTGCAATAAAATCGTCTTTATAAATCATTAGAACTGTCTATTAATAAGCGTGTGTAGTAGTCTAGAACACTGCCGTGAAAATTGTCCCTATATAGTGGCACCGCTTTTTGTAACACAAGACAGCGATTTTATAGCTTACCTCTAGAGCTCCTTATGTAAGTGTAAATCAACTGGAAGGCTATTACGTGTAAGTAAACATCAACTGAAGGGCTATTACATGTAACTCTAAATCAAATGAAGGCCTATTATTTGTAAGTATAATTCAATTGACAATTATGAATGCGGACAACTTAATAGAAGAAGAAATAAAAGAAAGAATTGTAGCTGGCAATAGATCCTTCTTTGCAAACAAAAAGATATTCCAAAGCAAACTAATAACTAAGAAAACCAAAGAAAGGCTGTATCATACGGTAATCAGACCAGTAGTAGTATATGGATCTGAGTGTTGGGTATTAACAGAAAACATTAAGCGGAAATTATTGGTATTCAAAAGGAGGTTATTGAGAAGAATTTTTGACCCAACGCAGAAAACAAACGGAGAATGGAGACAAAAAACAAACGAGGAGCTGGAAAACCTGATTAATCATGAAAATATAGTAAGGCACATTAAAAGTAAGAGACTGAGTTGAGTGGGACATGTTGAAAGAACGCCTGATGAAAGAGTAGTTAAAAGCATTTGTAAATGGAAACAACACGCAACAAGACCGAAAGGAAGGTCAAGATTAAGATGGGATGACGACGTGAGAGACGATTGGAGGAAGATGGGAGTAAATAATTGGAAACAGAAGGCACAGGAAAGGAAACCATGGAGAGGAATAATTGAGCAAGCCAAAACTCACACAGAGTTGTAAAGCTGAGGAAGATAATTCAATTGAAAGCCTATTATAGGAAATCATAGCCAGAGACGTGATTGGCCAACATTTCATGTTGATGTTATACAAGACTCGGTATGCTACAAGTTATTAATGGTATACGAATATTGCTATGGAGACGTCTGGAATTGTCGCGTGTCTCTTCCGTTCCTCGAGCTATAGTGTACCAACCCTCTATCAGACAGCATGTTGAAAGGTTTTTTGTTGTGTTCTGCTTCCCATTCAAGGAACTGTACAGCGGCTGCGTGTTGTGCTATATCGTCGTGACAAACAGAATTGAGCCAGCCCATTGTTATGTCAGGTCACAGCATATTGTTTTGCAAATTTGGAAGCATGGAACTTGTAACGGGATCCCATACCAAAAACAAAGCCCCGTTCTTTACGACATGAAATTGTGCTCCATGGAAATTCTAATATTCAAGGTACTGACTGTTCTAAACATTCTTAAAACATCACTACAACCATTAGCACGTGGAATCATTCAGATTAGCACAATTCATGCCGAAAAAAATGACAAATTCCAACTATGCCTGCCAATAAAAATTATTCCACTGACTCAGTTGTGTACATTAGAGTCCTTGAGAGACATTAATATAATATATAATATATATTCATATAATATATATAATATATTATATAATATTAATATTTATGTACAATACAATATATTATATGATAATGTATAATATGTATGACTAATCACTAAGGATCCTCATAGCAATAGACCTCGCATATTAAAATTAATTTTGCTGGAAGGCGTTTCTGTTAATCTAGGAGAAACGTAAATCTAATCTACCACACGGATGCGTTGCGAAATCTTGCAAAACTCTTTCACTTGAAAGTGAAGTTCACTATGAGTTTTTCCTTTGTGACCCATAAATCCAATAACTTCTTTCTGGTCTCTCTCTTGAACACTCTCGCTCAAGTGGCTTTTATAAACACAGTTTACTGCCGACAGTGTTCCGTCAGTGTTCCGTCAGTACATGACGCATTCAGCACAGCCTCCTGTTTCTATATATAGTGCAACGTTTCCTTTGAAAAAGTAGAATTAAAACTCGTCATTCCATAAATATCCTCGGTTGCAATTCTACACATGTTCTCGTGCGGTACAGACTACAATACAAGAATTCGCATACACTTTCCACAAATTTAAAACCACAATCTTCTGAGATGTGTAACATAGAAAGGGAGAGCAGTGCATTTTAATTAAAGAGTAGAAGACTTACGGCTTGAGCTGTAATTAGATTGAATGTGACTCTCTGTAATACTGAGAGTGGAAACCCTAAGCACTAGGAAGGAGAAACCTTTCCAGTGCCCACCATAAACTGCAAGTAAAATGGGACATTATGACGTGCAGCTTGGTCGTTAGGTACCAAAGTTTCGGAGTAAGTCATTGATTCCATCTTCAGCTACAATGAAAAAAAATTCTGAAAATCCCTTAAGAGTTGTTGCGTTCTTATCTGTTTATTGCGACAGATATCAATCCTGATATTCTACTTTTCTTCCTTTGTGAGGCTCTATAAAGGAAACCTTTAAATTTTTATTTTTATTTTGGCACCCCTTTGTGTTTTCTACATTAATAAATAAACAGTGCTTTATCAATGTTGACACAACCTTTATTACTAACAAAAATTTAGTAATTTATCAGTTACTTTAACAAAATATTTCGACTTATATCCGTCACCCTCAAGCTAATATAATGGGCGTAAAAATGTAAACATCTGAATTTTAAGAAGCACAGACGTCACGTGCCATTTTATGGACACCGAGATCTCATCTCTTACAAAAGAGTTATATAAATATTTGAAGTTTAAAACTTTGCTATCTCGCGACTACTTGGAGAGTAATATAAAATTTTCCGATCTGATAATACACAAATGTCAATTAACAACTTTGTCGAAGTCATTCCAGTAAAAGAATCTTATATCCTCACCTGGTTTATTCAGCCAACTCTGCAGACAAATGCAGCCAAAGGCCTCTAACTTTTTGGGGTTTCAGTTTTATTCACTAGTATAAGTTAGGAGTTCTTGGATGGAGTATCGGGCCGTTGCAAGGACTGTAACTACGGAAGAGACACAGAATAAACGCGGATATACCTGTATAAGCTTGAGCGGAATTCGAATCCAGAATCCTACCATCTGAGCGGCTGAATGAAGTAGGTCCCAAATCGAATTTCCAGTCCTGTGAATTATCCGATTTATCATGCCAAGCTTTTATTACCTGGGGTAAGAAAAAGCCCATTTTTTACGGCATTTGGACCTAAACAGCGCGTTGAAATATTACAAAACACAGAGCAAAGGCAGTCAATGAAACAGTGGTGCCAGAAATGCTTGAAGGCATCTGGGCTCAGGCCTAATAAAAACTCCGTGGCCTTAGTCCGCACGCGAAATATACCGACAGAGCGGCCGTCGCCGGTCGGCGAAGTTAGTGCCAACTTTTGCGGATAGAGGGGTGTCACGTGGTCAGCGCAACGGGTCCCCACATCCGTTAATCTCTGTTTTCTAGACCTGGAGCTGCTACTTTTTTCATTCAATTAGCTCCTCAATTGACCTCACGAGGCTGAGTGGACCCCGTTCCAGACCCACTACTATTCAGAAAATCTGGTAGCGCCGGGGATCGAAACCGGGACCTCTGTATCTGTACCCAGAAACTCTGACCACTAGACCACAGAGGCTCAGGCCTAATACCTTGTCGATATCTGCCGCATTACCACATGCATACTGCAGTGTAAATGTGTATCTTCTTTTTCTCTTTATCTTATTTCAATCGTATGTGCCACGATTACAAAATGCAACTTTGAAAACCTAACATACTTTCAGGGCATTCATTACATCTCACGTGGTCCTTATGAACCTTCACGTACTCAGCTGAGAAAAACACATTTCTCAAAGAGAACACCCTATTCTTCAGAGCGCCGATCCACGTTTTATGAGGTTTTTGTCCTCTCAACGTATTTGATGCTTATGGCAAGTTTACTGGCCTCAACAGCTCACACAAAAGCCTAACAAGTTTGTAGAGATCCTTAATGTGAAAACTAAATATTGGATGAACGAGTTTGTAAATCCGCTCTGTTCATCTGGGAAACTCCAATAACGTAAAGTTTTCAGTAAGTGTGTCCTGTGATTGGTGTACGAATATCATTATGTTCCACTAAGGTGAAAGGAAATGTTGTAAGACAAATCACTAATTACCCCATATAACACAGCGCTGTGTTTGCCGTTTTGTATAACATCACAAGACTCTGAAATTTATTTCATGTTTGCTTTATGTGGGTCTCATAACATGTGAAGTTTATTTTTCTAAACTAAATTAATTTATTAGTGTTTAAATTGAAGTGGCAGTTTATTTAGTGTCAAGTATGTAGTAAATTTTTAATATTATTCTGATGATTTCCGTGCTTCAAAGAGACAAGTAGCACCGCTTACAGTTTAATAGATTGAAAAGTGGAGTAAAATTTAGTCGAGTCAAATACTGTAAAACTGAATACCTGTACTTTTTTCCGAACAAAGCACATTATTAGTAGTATTTCTATGCTTATCCTATCAAGCGAACGTTCCAGAAATTTTAAAGTCAGAACCGTGCGCATTCAGCACAGTCCTTCAAGAGTTACAATGTGTGAATGAATTAATCAAAGAGTTACATGTGGAACTGTTGCTAGATGTGGGTATCTGACAAATCTGTCTCTTGAGTACTCGACTAGTAATCCAGTAGTGTTGTATACTCGTACATAATTAATGGACGGGCAGAAGGATTCATGGTAGACCTTTGACGAGACTTCTGGATACGCGAGACCGGAACGGGTCAACAAGTGGCCCAACTCCATGAAAGATATATGATGATGATGATGATGATATAATTAATCACGCTGTCCTTAGTAACTAGAATTTGCTGGTTATCCGCTATCATCTACCATCGACAATTTTGACTCCAGACAAAATATTCTGGAACTAGACAAACCAAATAAAGCACGAAACAAGGAATCTTTCGGCAAAAAGACAATAATCTGAGCATAAAATGAGCATCTTTAGAATAAACTGTGACTGAATGAGCGCTTTTCTTGGTTATTTAATGGCTCTGTCAGTATCTCACATTACATAACGTCGATGGTAAGATGTCGAATGATAAATTGGAATGGATTTGGAAGAAGGTGGTCGTGGCTTAATTGAGGTCCTTTCGTAGCACATGTCTGGACAGGAAGACAATAGACTTGAGCCAGAGTAACTGGTTTCCTGATGAAGATAAGGATCGGGAATTTCTTAATATAAATCTAGTGAATTACACTGCTAAACCAGACTGTTCAGTCGAAAAATCTCACAAAATGAAACCTGAAACCCCCTAATTAATTCACTCTATATCCTAATTAAACACAACCTAGTGCCATGAGATAGGCAAGAATTATGTCACACCTATTAACAGTTGCTGCAGCAACAGTAGGTTTGGTACTGCTACCAGTAGTGGTAGTAAGGAAGGTGTATTTTCGGCATATATATATTAAGGCCCAGGTAGCTCAGTCGGTATAGCGACTGGCTACGGTCTGGACGGTCCGTGATCGAAACATGGTGGGGACGAGATTTTCCGCCCGATCAGACCGACCCTGGGGCCCACCCAGCCTCCTGTAAAATGAGTACCGAGTCTTTCCTGGGGGTAAAGTACGGCCAGGGCCCGCTGCTGACCACTCACCCCTTTTAGTGCCCTACTGCCGTGGTCATCTACCCAACCCGTGGTCCATATATATATATTTCTATCTAAATCAAGGAAATTTGCTGGAAAATTAAAGCCGGCCGCTGTTTAGTTATCAACAGTGGCAGTTACGGCCATCATTATCATCACACTAGACATTAACTTATTAACAAACTTATTAACAAACCCTTTCTTCAGGAAACTGTCTTAGTAAGAATAATATTATTGGTAATTAAAGTGTCTACGCCTCGAAAGCAGAAATATATCGACTCTTGTTCGAAAACAGGGTGCCGAAAGGAACATTTAAGCACAGAGGAAAGGTGACGATTTTGCGACGGGAAAGCGTGCACAACAATGATTTTCATAATTTGTAATTCTCACCAAATTTTATTAAGATGATTAAAGTGTAAGGACGATGAGATGAGAGAGTAAATGCATAAAGAAATTCTTGTCAAGCCCGTAAAGGTACAACTCAAACTTTTCTTAACTTCGGTATCAGAGGCAAGTGACTGTTCAGTCCCTTTGGCTTTACGTGAGGGGGTTGAGCTTCCGTGTATCTGTCGGACAGGAGGTGGAGTAGAATCTACAGGCGGTCGAGGCGCTTCAGAGGAAAGACAAATCTGGTATCCTTGCGAGAAGTCAAAACCCGATTTCTCAGTCGTTCGGCCCGTAAACTCACTTACTACGCAGACTACGTTATTTCAATTCCTAAATGCACGTAATTATGAGTACATAACCTAAACAAAGTGGAAAGATATTTTAAGAAGACCTTTTACGAATACCTACGTATATATGAGAGGATAATATTAAAATTGATCTTATATAGGTAGCATTGGTTGCATGGATGGGATTCACTCTAAACTGGATGAAGTCCACTCGCTGATTCCTGAAAGCATGCTAATGGTATTACGGCTTCCAAAAGAAGTGATGAATACTCCTGCATTGCGGAATACTTATGAGATTTTGAAGAAGGGCTTGGCTGCTTGCAGAAACTTCGGTCGTAATTTTGACATTCAGAGGACCGTGCATCGTGATATATTCTTATAATAAAACCAACTAGATGCACTAAATTCTCAAATTTATTTTAGGAATAGAAAGTTACATGTCTCGGACAGGTTTTCTGTCCATCATCAGGAGTCTAGTATTGTATGCACAGCATAACATGTATTATATATACCTATTGCTGTGCATACAAAACTAGACATTTGATGATGGAAAGAAAACCTGTCCGAAACATGTAGATTCCTATTCCTAAAGTAAATTTGAGAAATTAGTGAATCTAGTTGGTTTTATTATAAGATTTCGGTCTTCAATTAGTTATTGGACACAATATTTTTTTCTTTAAAAGGTGAATTTATCTGAGCTAAGTATAAAGAATCCGGTTTCTACCTGCAAGAAATAAATGGCACTGCCATTATTTACTTACTCCATGGTGCAGAGTCCTTCTTGAGAAGCTAACTGGTTTGCAGCTAGTCAAGAAATTCCCCGCATTTTATAGAACCCGAAGGTTCATTACCGCACTCACAAGCCTCCGCCATCCGTCCCTATCCTGGGCCAGTCCAATCAAGTCCATATACCCACATCCCACCTCCTGGAGATTATTCCTAATATTATCCACACATCTACGCCTAGATCTCCCCAATGGTCTCTTTCCCTCCGGTTTTCCCACCTAGAACCTATACGCCCCCCTCTCCTCACCCATATGCGCCACATGCCCAGCCCATCTCATTCTTCTCGATTTTATCACCCGCACAATATTGGGTGAGGAGTACATATCATTTAGCTTCTCGTTATGCAATCTCCTCCATTCCCCCGTTACCTCGTCCCTCCTGGGTCCAAATATTCTCCTCAATACCATATTCTCAAACACCCTAAGCTTCCTTTCCTCCCTCAATGTCAGTGACCAAGTTTCACACCCAAACAAAACAACCGGCAAAATTTTAGTTGTATATATCTTAATCTTGAAATTTTTGGATAGCAATGTGGAAGACAAAAGGTTCTGCACCGAATAATAGCAAGCATTTCCTGACCTCAATCTGCTCTTAATTTCTTCCGGAAGAGAATTTTGATTTGTTAAACTTGTTCCCAAATATTTAAACTCTTCCACCCTCTCGAAGGTACTATTATCAATCCTCACACTCTGATTTCGTCCTGCATGCTGATCTCGAGACATGACCATGTTCTTAGATTTATCCGCACTTATTTCCAGTCCAATCTCCTTAGTAGCAGCTACTAAAGCTTCTGCGTTTTCCTTTACCGTAAGTATACTTCCTCCCAGTATATTAACATCATAGGCATAAGCCAGAAGCTGATGTGAACATTTAGTTTCAAGCCATCCCGGTTTACCTGAACCCTCCTAATGGCGTACTCTAAAGTTAAGTTGAAAAGCAGTGGCGATAGAGCGTCTCCTTGTTTCAAACCATTCCTAATAGAGAACCTGTCAGACACATTCTCGCCTACCCAGACTCCGCTATATGTTTCAGTCAGACTCATCTATATTAACCTTACAACTACCCTAGGGATACAAAACTCAATGAGAATCTTATATAATACATATGTCCTAACTGAATCATAAGCTTTCTTAAAGTTTATAAAGAGCTGATGAACTTCTTCATTGTATTCCCATTTTTTCTCAAGTACGAGATTTGGCGAATGCATAATATATGATCAACAGTCGACCTGTTACGTCGAAAGCCACATTTATGATCCCCGATAAGTTCTTTCGCATATGGAATTAACCTTGAGAGCAGGATGTTGGATAAAATTTTGTAAGTGGTTGGCAAAAGTGATATGCTCTTATAATTATTACAATCTGTTTTATTCCCCTTCTTATGAATAGGTACTATGATCGACTCCTTCCACTCTTCAGGCAGTTTCTCCTTCTTCCAAATAGAAGTAATAAGTTTTTGAATCTCCAGGCAAATTGTTCTACAACCCGCTTTAATCAGTTCTGCCGGTATTTGATCAATACCTGGCGATTTGTGACTTTTTAGCTTGTCGATAGCCAACTCGACATCAGAGGCACTTGGCTCAGGTACTAGTGGCTCTGCTGTGTGTATTTCTGCCTGCCCAACATCCTTAACCCAATGCACATTGAACAGCTGGGAGAAATAGTTCCTCCACCTAGCCACAATACTGTGGGAGTCTGCAACCAGGTCACCTTTCTCATCCTTTACTATGTTACATCTAGCCTGGTACCCCTCCTTAAAGTCACTGATGCCCCTATACAAGTCCCTAATGTTTTGGATCTTATTGTTAGTTTCAAGTTCCTCAATTTTAGCTCTCAGATATGCCTTCTTTTTCTCCCTAAAATGTCTGCTAACTTCACACCTTACATTGTTCAGATTATCTACATTGCTTTGACTTGGATCCTGTATCCACTGCATTTTAGCCCGCCGCCTTTGATCCAAAAAACCTAAACATACTTCATCAAATCAGGGTTTATGCTGCTTTAATTCGTGCAGACCCAGACTCTCTCTCGCTGAGATTTTGATACTTTCTTTAATGTTCTCCCAAGTCATATTTACGTCCTCGTCATCGTTCACATTCTCCAAAGCTGCAAACCTATTTGTAATCTTAATCTGTTACTGTTCCCTAACCTCTGGCTCATTTAGCTTCCTCAAGTGAAATCTTTGCCTATAAAACCTCTGTGCGGCCTGTTTACCCACTGCTAACCTTTCCCTAACCTTTGCAATCACCAGATAGTGACCTGTATCACAGTCAGCTCCCCTAAAACTTCGCACATCCAGTACACTCGAATGCCATCTCCTATATATCAACACGTGGTCAATCTGGTTGTGAGTCTTACCATCAGGGGAGGTCCAGGTGTGTTTATGAATGTTCCGGTGAGGGAACATCGTGCTCTTAACCACCAGATTTTTTTGACGTGGCGAAGTTAACTAGTCTAACCCCATTATCATTACTAACCTGATGGAGACTCTCCTGTCCAGTTGTTGGCTTGAAAATATTCTCTCTCCCCACTTTTACATTAAAGTCTCCTAGTAACATTTTCAAATGATATTTGGGGAAGTGATCGAATACCTGCTCTAATTCCTCATAAAAACTATCTTTTGACTCATCACTTTTTTCCTCACTTGGTGCATGCACATTTACAACAATGATATTACGCCAGCGACCTGTCAGCACTATATATGACAACCTATCGCTAACAAACTCTACTCTCTTCACTGTTGATACTATTCTACGGTGTACAATAAAACCCGTTCCCAATTGATAATTCTCATTTCCTTTCCCGTAGAAAAAAATCATAATCCCCTGCTCTTACGGTGCCCCCTTTGTCCCATCTGACCTGCACACCCACTACATCTAATTGATACCTCACTAATTCCCTCGCTGCTGCCTTAAGGGACTCTCGAAAATTATAATGACCATATGGGAAATAATGTCTCTTCACTGCGAAAAATCAGTCAAAACATAAAGTTTCTCAGTTTGGGAAAAATGCGAACACATTTAATGATCACGAACTGGAACGAAACGTTAGTGTCACCTCAGTGGTTTCTGCAGAACTTATTCTCAGCTCGACTGAAAAATATTCATCGCTCCTCTCGGCGGCGAATAAAGAATCAACTGTCCAAGATATTTATTACAACCTTCACGCACACACATACGCAAAAACACACACACACTCGCACTTACATACATACATACATACATACACATATACACACATGCACACAAACATATATATACACGCATAATATACGCATACGCGTGCCTACACGCACACACACACATATAGACACCTACATAAACACAGGCAAATACAAGCGCGTTCACATAAACTTATACACGCACACATACACACATACACGCACACATATACGCATACACATACGTGCATACACACACATTCACGCAGATATATACATATGCAAAAACACGTGGATCCCTACAGAAGCACAGGCCTACACGCGAACACACTCGCACGTACACAAGCAAACGCACAAGCGCGCGCGTTCACATTCGTAAATGATCACAAATACATTCACGCACGCACGCACAAACACACACACCAAGTTCTCATCCACGTCTCTAGACTAGAGGGTTGGATGACATTGCTCAAAGAGTCCATAACAGACATTTATGCGCGTTTAATGTATATGAATAATCTTGCCCGCTCTCTTCAACTTCATGTTTTGTATTGTAGCTGTCCACTTATTGTAAGGTGTGGATTGAGGAAAACAACACACATCCTTAGGACAGTTGATATCCCGGCCGAGATTCGACAAAGCGTGCAGGTAGAAGCATAACCGGATGAGACACTTGCTCGGTTCACATTTGAACGCACTGCTAAGCCTAGCAACAATTCTGTTAAAAATCCAACACCCAGCAAACCGAAAGCTGCATGCCCCGACAATTTAAATACACCTCCAGGAGCAGTGACTGTTTAAACAATGGAAAGTACTAAACTTGGTCTTAATGTTGGGTTTAAAATTCACATAATTTCTGTCCTGTATTTATTTCGTAAAAAGGGAAATGACGCATTTATCAGTATTTTCCTTCAAATGTCTGTTCTATTTCATAAGAGTTAATGTCCACGAACTACGAAAAGCAGACAACAACAGACTTAATGCACCAGAAATTCTATTCTACGTGTACACTTCCAAAATCTTCTTTCATAATATTTCTCTCAATATACATTCAAGATGGAGGCAGCGATCTCCTCCGAAACTTCAGTAGATATTTGCCAATAAAGGGCATCCTACTCTAGAAGACTTCAATCTTTATCAACTCCGTCATGAGAAACCCAAATTTCTCATCCTTCTATACAAATGTCGCTCAAAACATTTTTCTCAGCGACAAATTTTAAGAGAATGATGCTCGAAATGCGCGCAGAAACGCACATGAATTTCTGTGAAACGCTTCCGAAATTCTTCTCCGATTTTAACAAAGAGAAAATCGGTTAATTCAGCGACACTGTCACTGTCTAGACCAGGCCGGATCAACCTTTCATGCAGTGTGAACGACTTTGGCAAATCGTGGCCTACATGCGGGCAACGTACAATTCAATAGTCAGAATGAAGAATGAATAAGTATAGGTATATGAATCATGCGCAACAAAAATATATAAAAATTTATAAAAATTGCCATACACAATCTATGCTAGCCTGTTGCTATTTTAAAAATGTTTTCACACGCTGGTTTAGTAACGTAATTTTATCTCCATAAGTAAACCGGGCAAACCTTTTTAAAAATTCTTCGGGATTCTACTCCGGCTTTGCCAGGTAAAGAGTTAAATGTCTCAGCGAGAAAAAAGACACATGATTCCCGCGACCTACAGTTTGAGCGGGTCTGATCTGGGCTATGTAGTGGTGACGTTACTTTAATGAATATGGAATAATAGTAGAATTATATTTTACAAGGAGGAAACCTATGCGATCACAGATAAACCTGACCCCACTATTACGTTTTGCACTAAAAGTTCCACATCGACGTCCTTGGATGAGGAACAGGGGACTGACCTCATGATCTTTGAAATGTGTCAACAAGTTTCAGTGAAATTCTCCATAAATAAACATGCATATCCGTTAATCGTTAATAGGCTTATTTCCAGCATACAGCTGGACAGCCAGTTGAAGCGACTAACATACGTAAATCGCGTCTTTGTGTCTCGAACGCAATAATGAAATTCATTTGCAAATGAAAAGAAAATATTGAAAAGGGACGTGTCACGTACAGTGTGTTTTAGCGGTAGTTTAGTTGTCCGCTGACGTTGTATTGTTCCGCTATCCAAGTGAATCCTGCTAATTTTCTGTCCTTTCTTTTGCTACCTCCATTATCTCGGAAGTAAGTTTTGAAAAGAGTACTTGGCTTGAATTGAAACTGCATTGCGCTTCCCTAATTACTTGATTGTCTGATGCGTAACACGTACCTTATTCAAGGCATGTTCTGTCAGGTATTCTGTCTTTATAACGATGCACTGATCTTGCCATTTGAATTTCAGGTGTTGACGTCTTATAAAAAATTCTTACACAGTTCCGTGAACTGACCGACTATTTAACTTATAGTATTCCACATTCGGTAAGGTTTTCAACAGAAACCCCCGTTTTCTCTTGGTAACCTAATTTCATTATCGCATTAACAAAAACAAACCATAGAGACCTACTCATATTAAACTTTTGGCGCCGGAATTATTATTTTTAATTTTAGCACACTCTGTATATAAAATGTGAATAATACAGGAACCAAATATGTTAGAATTATGAAACAAACTGCATTTTGAAGAGAAAAAAACGTAAAGTATATACCATGTTTAAAATATTCAGTACCTGTATTTGTTGAATAAATATATAAAATGCAACTTTAGAGGTTAACGGTCCGGTACGACCACTATAGTTGACATTAGGCGTCAAAATGTTAATCTAATACACATTTCCACATCCTGGTTGTATCGCGTCTGCATTAATATTATTCCACCTTTACTCCTTTTTCCCCATTGATCTCTTCACATGTGGTTTCTCAACTAAAATTTCGCAGCCCCTGTGCGTATCATATATGCAGTCATCTTATGCCGCTTGATTTTATTTTTAGAGCTTTAAATAGTGGTTAATTACGTTAATTTTAGACACCGAAAACGTAAAACTAAAACAATTTCCCCATTGTTGTGGCTGTTATTTTTCAGATTATTTTTAACATAAGAACATGAAGTATGGCGAAACAAGTATTGGCTGGAGCGACAATTAGCGACATTAGCATAGAAGTTAAGCTGCAAATTTTCGGTCAATTTTAGTAATGAAAATTTAAATTTATAGCAGTCATAACTCTTCAATGTGTCGCCATCGATCGTGTCCTGCTTTTTATTTGTGAGTACCTGGGATCACATCTCGGCCCAGAAGCCTGCTATCTTGATTGCGATTCTTGTGGTTTTAATCAGTCCATAAAGGAAAATACCACGACTTAAATTAAAATGAGACCACTAACGCTTGTTTTCAAACCATTTTCAATTCATTATTCAACAACCATTGTAGAATTCTACCTAATATACTCTGAGAAACTGACAACATCGTTAAGTGGAATAAGAAATAAACAATTAAATATATAAATAAAAATTATCACTTAATTTTTTCTTTCTATATGTTTGACCGGATATAAGTCGAAATTAACTTTAGTTAAACATGTCATTATACAGGATCGTCATGCAAACAGATTGCAGTGTAAATGTCCATACTTAATTACTAATGTCTTTCATTTAACAGCATTGGTTATGACGTCATATCAATAACGAAGCCTGTGAGACTGTACATGTACAAATGTACTGTATTCAACACGTGATTCCTATACACTCAAGAACCTTGCTAAGGAGAAAACTGAGATTCTGTGAAAATGCAGCCAGTGTTTCTTTAAAAATGCTTTGCACAGAAGCGATGATTTCTGCCTTCAGTACTTCCACCCTGAGAAAGTATCATTAACTAACTCTTAACTGTCAACTGGTGTTCTATCATATCAAGTTTGTTAATTCCAGTGCCGTTACCTCGTCCTGTTCTTTATGCTCTATTATATCGGAATTAACCTTTTGGCGCCGGAATTGTTTTTTTTAAATTTTAGCACACCCTGTATATAAAATGTGAATAATACAGGAACCAAATACGTTAGAATTATGAAACGAACTGCATTTTGAAAAGAAAAAAAGGGGAGTATATAACACGTTTAAAATATTCAGTACCTATATTTTTTGAATAAATATATAAAATGCAACTTAGAGGTTAGAGGTCCGGTACGACCACTATGGTTGACATTAGACGTCAAAAGTTTAATTAATTTTTACATAACTTATATTGAAACAATCATTAATATTAATGCAGAAAAGCACTCACCAGACAAACTAGTATTGATGCTACAGTGATACACACCATCGTTACAAATGTCCGTTGGTTGTTGCCAGTTACACTGTGTAAGTTCAATTCAGGGATGGAGTAATCAATAATATAAAGAGCGTCTTCACTTCTCGACACTGGAGCTGCTGTTCATCTGCACACGTTATGGAGAAGGCTTACTATGAAACCGCTACGGAGGTGCTCCATGTGCTTCAAGCCAGTAGTAACAATGATGGAGATCTGCGGCCGAAGATGAGCCGGTGCTGACTGAGTCACTACTACGCATCGACAAGTACTCGGGGACGGAGGTGCCCGATCGAGGGGACTTAGACCCCACAGCCTCTCAAGCTTCCTCATTGGTGCGTTTTACGTATTGAAGCCAAGCGTACAGCGCTCAGCGTCCGGCCTTTGTCCATGTGTCATCCTATATACCTTCCTCACGTTTAAGGCATACCGGAAAAATGACGAGATTCATTATGTTTTATCTGCCTAGGAGAAGGCTGTGTGTACGCGAAGACAATGATGATGAACGAACACAGGATATAAAGAATTGTTTGTCTGTATTGTACAATACGCGGCATCAGTAGCTTGGGAAGTAACAACGAAAGAATAATAATGAAATTTGTAAAAAAAAAGTACCTTCCATTCATTATCTCTATTAGGAGTGTGAAATAATTTGTAGTACACTTTCTTCTGCAACTTGTTGCTAGGAGGAAAATTCATTGCACTTAATTCCATTAATGCACTCACTTATTTTCCCAAATTGAAATTCGGAAAACACAGATTTTGTGGACACGATCGTTTTCGGCGTTTTAGACGATATAAACTTCAGCCGGGATCAGCCACTGAAATCGGCTGATTAGAATTTTTAAAATTTAAATAAAATATCTCAGAACGTCTTAGGCGAAATTAAAAAAGAAAAAAAAAAAACCAAGACGATCGTGATTTACGTTAAGCGAGTCAGTTACGTCGCATGTACTTTTGTTTATGTGTGTACAAATGCAGTTGCAATCAGTTTTAGAGTTATTCAGTAATTTTTATAATATAATTTTTAAAATCAAATATAAATTATATACAACTTCAAGATCAGACCTCTCCCCACTCCTACCCTCCACCCGCTCGCCATAATGAAAACCCCTAAGTGAGCACCTGGTGAATTCTTACGGACGCGTTAGTGAACTATTTCGAAATAGTGTCTCATTTTTTTTTTTGCCAACGGGAGCTGAGCAACGCCAAAAACACTAAAAACCACGAAAAACTCAATGTAAGAGGCGTTTCGGCCGCAATTCGAAAAGGTCTTCCCCGAATAAATAACAAAAAAAAGGCTTTACCGCTTAAACCGACTGTACTTGCGAAAGAAAATTCCAGAGTGCAAAGGTCTTGCTGCTGAAGTATCACCACAATTGTTAGTATAATTATAGCACTTCCTGTACTACAAGGAGCACCGCCTCTTGCCCGGAAAGTGTAGGAATGTTTACGTATTTTGCATATTTTTTCACGTTCAGAAATTATTTACAGAAATAACAGTGACCGATGACAATATTTATTAAAACCAACTAATTGCACATATTTGTCAAACCATTTAAAACCACATAATTGGATTAAAATGGATTTAAAATATCTCCTACATGTTTCAATCCCTCTATGGGATCATCCTC
>Ga0123354_10005391_pt1 | contig 18567 bp, 10 predicted proteins | sample TergutLab28metaG_2_FD_97872 | JGI IMG/M metagenome (GOLD analysis project Ga0123354, IMG submission 97872) | Labiotermes labralis P4 segment gut microbial communities from Petit-Saut dam, French Guiana - Lab288 P4 | ecosystem: Host-associated > Arthropoda: Insects > Digestive system > Gut ...
ATCACTGTCTTGCAATCACAAACACAAAACGTATATTAGCACCTCAAACGCAATCAACTAATTGTCTATCACACCTCACGGCTACTGCAGGATTCGCGCGTTGAAGGTCAAGTGCATATGACTTATGATGTCACAGACAGAGTACAGTATGCAGACACAAAAGACATCCACACTTTTCTCTGGCCAATATCTCCATAACCATTGAACTTTGGATATAGGTGTTTTGGGTTATATCGGTATAGTTTGACCTAACGAACACTCTCCCGAAGTTAGGTCCTTTCCTCCTGGGACACATTGTATATATATAACTCTGTGTTGCTAATATCCTACCAGGTATTTTGTATATATCGTATCTTACCTGCAGATGGCCAGGCTTGCCAAACATATTGTAATGAATACTAAAATCTGAAAAGCAATTAAAATTTAGTCATGATTGACAGTTTATTTCAATATAGTTTTAATGGGATGATTAGAATGAATGTTCACAATTACAGTTTCATAAACATTTCTTACCTCCCCCACATATGCTACATGCCCCAACCAAATCGTCCTCTGATTTGATTATTGAAATAATATTTGATGAAAGTCACAAATTTCCTGATCATGCATTCTGACACTGCTTTTTACATTGCACACTTATAATTTGGGTTCTCGTTAGTAGAAATTCGGGCAGGCTGTAGAACCAACTGATCGAAGGATGACAGCACAGCGGTGTGGCTATCTGTGTGCAGTTGCTATTGCCAACAAACTGCAAGAAGCATGGATGGCTCTGTGTCCCATCATTCCCCTCTACTACATCTTTGTCTACTATCCCAACATCACATCTCTGTAAGTATACTTAAAGTATTGTGTATTAGACACATTCAGTGCCACAGCTCGTATGTCAGTTTTCCACCTTCATTAGTAGTCATTTAATTCTCAAATTAAATGAAATTTTGGTACAATTTTTGCAGCTGTGATTTTCACTTAATAAGAAAAATTAGTTACACATGTTGATATGTGATGGAGTAACATCACGTGGGGTTTTGCCGAGGATTTCAGTGTCTATAAAACTGCTGTTGGAGATGGCTTTTTATTTTTTACCTTTGAAGTCTGAAAGTCATCAGAATGGTTCAAAAATTCAGTTCTTTCATTACAGTAAACACACTACATCTCCATTACAAAGACTATCTTATTAACCTGTTAGCATACAACATCTTTCTTTAAAACAAATTATGTGAAATGCCATTTAACTTTTAAAGTACAATTGTTTCTGCACTCTTAAGCTAACAGTCCACCTTATACTGATGTTTCAGTTTTCTGCGTTACGTTGGTCCTCGCTTCTTCCTTAAGATGCGTGACAGCAAAGATAGAATGGAAGTGAGAGACGTGTAAGAGATGGTGTCAGCTGCATCTAAGCCGAGTTAAGGGATACACAATCAACTGTTCAAGCCTCATTACATTGTATCAATACCCATATGAAGCTAGGTGAACAGCCATAACTTATGTTGTGTCTGCCATTATCATATGTTTATGTGAGGCATGCACTGCATGATTCACTCTACAATGCAGTTTTAATTAACACAACCTCATTGTAAAATGAGGACTTACTGCATTATGTCAAATACTTCAGAAGTTTTGTGGGAGTTAACCTTTACATGAAATACATATTGTTTTCATGTAAAATGTCTGTTGTTTTTTTGTTGTTGTTGTACGAGTAACAGCAGTTGTAGTTGTTTTTAGTTGTTACTGTTGTCATCGTCATCCAGTTTTAACTAAAACTGGAATGGGTAAAAAAATTTAATTAAATCTCCACCCCCACCCCCAGTATTAAACATGATCACTCATTCAGCAGTTCTGTATTTGTTCCCTGCACACAGATGGAGTAATTTGAAAAGCTGTTCTGCAGTGATGTAAATGTACCTACAATACAACAAAATATAAATGCACATGAAGATATGCAAGAGGCTGGACAAATCCTGCAGTGTAGCAATTGCAACAGATCACCTTGGCTAATAAAGGTAGCCGTTTAAGGTTCACACTCTGTTGCAAAGAATTTTATTCTGTCTTTTATGTGTATATGTGTCACAGGTAGCAGATGGTACACATCAGAGCACAACGTAGTCACCACTGACATGTAAGCATTTGCCCCACCTTGGCATCAAGGCTTGTATCCTGGCATAAAAGCATCAGTGTCAAGTGTCCATCTAGATGATGACAGCTTGTTTCACGTGAGCGTCTGTTTGGAATCACCTGTCAGCCAGGTGCAGTCCAAAGAGGAGGATAACATTTGGTCCCTAAACCACCAACCGGTCTTGCGACTGGTTACACTGCTACAGTTAGGTGGTTATTGACCACCCTTCCTGCTGGCCTTATCTCCCACCCACTGATTCCATCTCCTAGGACCCCTGAAGAAGCACATCATTGGCAGTCTGTTGGCAACAGATGCCAACACAAAGCACACTGTCACCTCCATGCTACAGACACTAGACAAAGTATTCTTCTGTGCCAGGATACAAGCCTTGGCATTGCTGCCATAGGGAGACAAACACTCAAACATCAGTTGTGACTGTCTGGAAGTCTGATGTGTACCATCTGCTAGCCATATGTCATGTATGCATCAACCTTGGAATAAAGTTCTCAGCATTTGTGTGTCTATTACCTTATTCGTTGGAAGCACTTTGTACACAAGGAAGACTGCCTTTTCATAACACAAACGGTTCTCACTCTGGGGTTCCAAACTTTGAGGATAAAATGTATAGGTACTAGTTTCTCTCAAAGAACTTCTATATGCTCTCAGAAACATTATCAATGTGTTGAATCTTCAGTGACACCGGGGTTTAAATTCCTACTACTGCCCAGGTGAGAGGAATTTTAAATTTAAGTTGCCCTGAAATGCACTCCCCCCAGTACAGTGCACAGAGGCTGCAATGGAGGGTCAAATTTCCTCAGTTTAGATTTAAAATATATACTCCATTCCAAAAGGGAATAGTGCATATGAATTTCACAGTTTTAAGGAAATGAATATTTGTACTTCACTTAGTAAGCCTATGTTTGTTCAGCCTGTCCCACGTTGGAGAGTCAGTATGTCTTGAGCATACCGTCCTACTGCATTGAGACTTACGGTAGATGGGAGGACAAATGTACATGGAGTGTAATGAGATAGGGTGACAAGTTATGGAGTGGATTCATTGGGCTTAGAGAAAGGTCCAGTGGTTGGCTGCTGTGAACACAGTAATGAACTATCAGGTTCCATAAGATGTATAGAATCCCTTGAAAAGCTGTGTACCTATCAGCTTATCTCAGACTCTGTTTTATGTAATTAATAAATATGAACAACATGATTTATGCTGCTTACTAGCAACTAAAATTAGCACACTGTTTCATGCAACTGTCAAAAAATGAGGCTACTTAAAGTGTCAGACAAAGGACAAATTACGATTTGGATTACCTAAGTGAAACGCTGTGCTGAGAGTGTACACTAACCATGGTGCTGTAATGAAGCAAATGTCAGTGTTAAAAATTGTCATTGGTAAAACTGGCAAACGTACAAAACTGCAGTTTTATTCTTGAATATTCTTTACATAAAGATTTTTACAACTGATGCTGACTCATTCTGAAGTGAAGATAGCTGCCTTCTGGGATGTGATCTCCATGCCACACCTGCAGAGACTGAGCACATTGCTGGGCATCACATCCCACAGGGCAGCAATCTTCACAGTCACCACTGTGACAACTCAAAAGTTCTCATTTTGAATCCTCTCCTTCATTCATCTTCCTGTGTTTCTTGCCTCTCAGTATGGCTTCCTTAAAGAGTTTGCAGTACAGTTCAATACTACATGGCGTGTCATCATTTCCTGGCACTGGGTATGTCACTAGGTTGGGGTTACAGTTTGTATCAACAATACCCACACTTGGGATGCACATCTTGGCACATTCTGTCACAGCAGCATGCTGTGTGAGGACTGTGTTGAGTGTGTTCAGGAATATACACAGATCTGGTAATCGTGTAACAGCACCATACTGCATTTGTGCATTAGTAAAGAGGCCACCATGCCAGTACCTGGTGTGAGCAAACTCCTTGCATTCCTGTGCTGTGCGCTCAATAAGATGTGCATTCTGAGCACCACGACCTATAAAGAGAATTACGCCATCCTTGGCAGCTATGTGGGCTGTGAAATTAAGTGCCTGGCGCAAATGGTACGCTGTGATATCAAGGTCAAAAATTAAATAACCAAGACGGGACCCAAAGATGAATGGCTTCATTCGTTCATCCAGAGACCCTTCATGATGGCCCAGGTGCACACGAGCAGTGAAGAGGTCACGGACTGTGAATAACTCGTGAACCTTGAAGAAGTCTGGGTGTCGCAAGGGATCTAGTTGTGGGGTCACTGCACCTGAAAACACATGTACATTACAAGAAGAGGATAGCATGTACAATATTTTATACTTGAAGTTACAAAAATTATGTGTAGAAAAGAAAGTAAATTCCCAAGCAGAACTCATACATCCCATCCTGGGGCCAGGTATCATAATATAAAATACCTGTCCATGCAGAAAAGTCATGCCTACAATAGTTCATATAGTACAGTTACACATACATTCAAGCACTGCATTTTCACTGAATCATAAAAGAAGTGCACGTACACAGACCTGCCATAAGTTCTGTTACAACTTTAATGTTGTCCAAAGCTGGAGACAATGATGCGTTGTAAGGATGGCTGTTTTTGGACTACTGTCTCCTCAGGTACTTGTGCCAAGGCAGTTTGCTCTTGTCTGTCACAATGTCAACATGCAGTGGGGTGTCACGGAGAACCATGTGGCTGTGATTGCCCTTCACAATTGCAGAAAATCCTATTCTCAAATTTTCAAACTCCTAAAACTATTGAAAATTTCGTGAATGTTCATCTATCCGGCAATTAAACATTGTAAGGAATTCTAGAGGGTTGAACACAGGGCTCGGTCAGAACGCCTGAAAAGTGCGAGGGCTGAAGCCACTGTCAAAATAGTTCGGGAGTGGATTCACCAAAATCTGCTCTGGAAACGGAAGATCGTGTCCCGAAAGTTTAACACATCGACCCAATCAAGTCATGCCTCATCAGGAACGATCTACACATGACAGCGAACCTCCGCTCAAAGGGACACCTCCTTACTCCTGCTTTGAAGGAGATCCGATGGACAAGAGCAGAACATCTCCTCCAGTGGCACACTGAGAACAGGCACGAAAACAACCTCTTCAAGGACGAGAAATTTTTCACCACTGAGGAGCCGTATAACAACCAGAACAACAAGATTTATGCTCAAACATCCCTTGAGGTGTGTTCTGAGGGTGCAGGGATGCCATCACCCTTCCTATGTCATGGTTTGGTGGGAGGTGTCCCATCAAGGGGTGACACATCTTCATTTTTGCAAGAAAGGGGTGAAACTGGTATCCAAGTGTATCAAGGGGACGTGCTACAAGGAGTTGTGAAACATCTTAACACGAACCTCTTCAGTGGTCAGGAATGGTTCTTCCAGCAGGATTCAGTTCCTGCCCAAAAGGCCAAGACAACTCAGGAGTTGGCTTTTGGGGAGTGCAGACCTCAAAACCCTGGACAATAAACAGTGGGCTGTTTCGGAGGACGTGGCAAGCCGAAAGCATTACAACAGCCTGGAGAGCCTGAGGAGATCTTTGTAGAGGCAACGGCAGAGATCCCTCTGGAGATGAGGCGTGCGGTGACAGCAGAGTGGCCGGAGCATCTCAAGGCTTGCGTCAAGGCATAGGGCGGCCATTTTGAGTGACATTACTATAAATGAAAACTAAAACTATTGCAAATAAATCGAAAACTGGATGTTTTGTTTAATTTTCCTTCTAGGGCACACTGTACATGTAACAGAACTTACAGCATGACTATGTACACATTTTCGTCTTATCTGAACAGAAGTGCTTGTTTACGTTTTCCCCACACAGAGAGCCTCCCATTTCACAAGTCTGCACATATGCTGCTATGTTGTTATTAATGGCTGTAAGAAATTAAAAGTACAGCACCTGCATGGGCTCCGGTGTCTTAATGTCATACCAATTTTCATGAAAGTCATTCAACTGGTTCAAAAGCTAAAATGTTCACACACACAGCACAGTGATCTCATACTTTTTTTGTAGCCTGGAAAAGTGGGTTAAAACACTTATGAAAATCCCAGACTGATTAACTTTGTAATAACGTACACAAATGCTCAACAATGATATACCAAATCCTGCCATTCAATGTGTCCCTGAGCCAGTGCATGTAGGCTGTAACTTATTGCCTAAGATCAATTTTAATATTACCCTCATCCCTTCTTTTTTCCTTCCCAGATAGTGCCTTTCCAAACTGTTTTACCATCAATTCATACATTAATTATAGACCATAGAGTCACACAAATAAAATAGCTGACCCATTCACATCCAGTCACATCATCTTTTATTGGGTTTATGTAGCTCACACAACCAATACCAGCCTATGTAAGCTAACCTCACTGGTCTTTCAGGTACTTAAAAAATCTTCCCTGTTAATAAGTTTGACCTGATATTTACCTTAAGTAGTATTTATGGTGAATCACAATCAAATTTTTCCAAAGTGTTAGCATAAGACTCTAAAAATAAAATATCACTGAAATCAGACTTAACTTGTAGTCAGATAATGAGGTAGTATAAGATGGCATTCCTCTGCTTAATGAAACACAGCACCATGCAGACATACAGAGTGCAGAGGTATAGTTACATTTTTACATGGGCGCTAGTTAGAGGTGGGTGAGTTCACACCCTCAGAGGGAGAGTCCCGTGTAAGCACACAATAGGAAGCTGATGGGCCAAACTGCCAGACTAGGCATGGTGGTTTAAAGAAAATCTGTCTCCACCAGGAAAAGAACCCCAGTTCTCTGGTTCAGCCCACATCCTAGTCACTACATTGACTGAACTACCCCAACTTTTATTAAATGTACCAAAATTGACCCAAAAGCTGTTATCATAGACTCCAGAAATTAAACGTTACAGGAATCTACTTCGCAGACCACACACCTCACTCCAGCGTACCAAACAGGATATCGCATGAAAAAATGTTAACTTTTTCAAATATATAAAACTAGGTATATGAAAGGCAGTAACATTATTCATGTCAGTGTATCAGTTACAATTAGCTGACACTTGATACATCAAAATAACATTCATGGGTAGTATATACACACACATACATACATAATACATACATTATCAAATAATACTAATTCTGATACAGAATTTATTCTCAGGAGAAGGTCGTTCATGTATCTTATGAACAACAGACGCCCTACAACTTATCCTCAGGGAATTCATCTTTCAACATACGCCAGTCAGAGAAAAAATTTTTGGTTGTATTAGGTGATTTTACTTCAACTTTCTGTCTTCTATTAGTCAAATAGGACCTCTACCAATCTTCAGATACTCCTTTAATTCCATTGTAATGTAATTTAGCTCACAAAATTTCATGATTCACACAATCAAAAGTCTTTACCAAATCACAGAAATCTTGAATGACATGGATGTTTGTATTATGGTCCTTCCAAAACACATATCTAAAGACTGAGTTCAGGTCATGTAATGTTACTCACAATGGCAATTTGTTACCGAACTGCTGCCATCTCTTTGTACCAGTTACTTACATTACATAAGGCATTCCCCAATAATTAAACTTAAATACTGATCTTGAAAATATCTAAGACATTTCTGAAAAACTTTCCAGTTAATCTATACCACTTAGTCTTAAAGGAAAATAAAACTTCTGACTGATTGTGTGCAAGTTCATGTTTCAACACAAAGTCTCCAACAAAATTCCATCCAGATCCAACAAGGTTTATGACTATGAAAGGTGCCTTGGTTAGAGCAAAGGATGGAACACAACACCATACTGAGGTCCTCTGGGATATGATACCAAGTAATGTGGTGTGTACAAACCAACAGTCCAGAGGAACATGCTACTTCCATCTTCAGGGAAGCACACCACTGATCTAACCTTTTTGATTGCCTTCCATTTTGTATTCTCTAGTTTTCAAACACTGTAGCAGCATATGGAAAATATTGAAACCGAAAGGGGTTTTATATATATATATATTCCTGCAAGCCGATCCTGATGGACATGCGGTCTAAGGCATGGGTCTGCGGCTGCTCGCTTGCTGGGACTTCGGGTTCGAATTCCAGTGGGGGCATGGATGCCTGCCTCTTGTGGGTGTTTTGTGTTGTCAGGTAGAGGTCTCTGCAACAGATTTATCACTCGTCCAGAGATGTCCTACCGAGTGTGGTGTGTCTGAGTGAGATCGTGAACCCTCGCTAAAGAGGAAGCCCTGGCCCATTAGGAGCTATGGCGCCATGTAAAGCAAAATATATTCATGCGAAAAACACATCCTAGTTCATAGATTACAATATTTGGGGCTATACAAACAGATCCATAATTATACAACAGAAGCCAGAATCATAACTTAAATACAATTTCTTATCTGTTTATTCTACTAATACATAAAACTGCAGGCATCCAGCCCTAAAGAAAACGGTACTTACGGACGGCAAAGATAACATCGAAAACATCCTATAGTAATCGATCTTAATATCTTTCAATTGATGTGTCGAAAAGCGTTCGAAATATTCCAAGGGGTGCTCCTTCCTTTTCCGGTTGTGAAATGGCGGTTTCGCGGGTTTGAGTTAACTGCGTGACTATTTTTGTGCATTTCAAAGCAAAAGCCCGAGGAATGTTTAAATCTATCATTAAGACGAGAACTACGTGGTATTTCGTTTATAAATCTCTATAAATTCTACGTCGATGGCAACGTAACTGTTTTATTAAGAAGTCTGAAGGGCCCACCTTCCTTGCATACGCCGTACCGGATTTTGACATTCGGTTTTAGACGCATATTATGTGTGATAAATCGTCAGTGTAAAATACAGTTAGTTCTGCTTGTGTGTGGTTACATCATAGGTGTGGATCTTCTTCACACATACATTAAATCCCACGTTCAATGGGAACCGTGCTAGTCCATTGACGGACCTAAAAAAGTATTTGTTTCTGCCCCATAACTGTTTTTTTAAATCAAGCCATTTTCTGTCATGGATATAAAAGATCCGTATCTGCAATGTCGAGGTGAAAGCTTCCTTCGTCAGTAATGGGCAGTGTCTACGTAATTCGCTATTCCACTCCTGTCTTACGGCGCTTACTCTCTCCCATGTCCTGGCAGAGCATGGTATCGCCGGAGTTAGGTTAGGTTGCGCTCACATATTCAAATTATTTCACCATTTCAAAAGTCATGTCGTCACATAAACCGAGGGCAATGGCTTAAGCGGTAACGCTTGTGACTTGTGTTCGAAAGGACCCCGGTTCGAATCTCGGCCGAAATGCCGACTACACTACCAGATCTTTTTTGTAGTTTCGTCTATCCCTGAGTATATTCTGGGACTGTACCGCGAATTTACTTACCCTGGCATTCGACTCTATGCAGTATGAGATAATGACAACTCATATATGAAGTAAAATTAATGCAATCTGGTACAGCTTACCTATTAAATTGGTTACTAAGCATGAAATTCATGGACATATTAAAATGTTAACTTCCCACAGACAACGCATTTCATCTCCATAAAAAAAAAAACCAAACATTTAGAGAAACAACTAATGTTTTGTCTGAGAATTGTATGAAACATTAAAAAAAAGTTGTGCATGCAAAATGCATTTGAATGTAATATCCAGAGATGCAATCAATAACTACAACTACAGTAAAGGCTATGCACATGGGTGTGTCATACATTCCCTATCAAGTGTAATATGAAGTAATGTCCAAGCAAACCAGGAGAGACTGGAACTGCAAGGAACATACAATCTTCTGGTCTATACCATTGTAAATTTACTGGATAAAAACATGCATGGACGGGGGGGGGATCAGACACTAGTAGGGATAATGGTGCGTACATCAACACACAAATCGCATATATGAATGTAACATTAATATATGCCACAAAGTCCTCGATATCACGATGAAAATTTTGGGCTGCAAGGTTACCTAGCTGTATATAGTGGTGACATGATTTGTGTAACGATATGTTCAGAATAAACAAGTGTTGGAACCTGTTTCATCCAAGAATTAGGTGCCTGTGTGTGTGAAATCAGTCACGTGTTTTCAGTGTGTTATGGTGTTACGTGAACTTTTATTAAATGTGGATTCCAGCAATAAGCAGAATACATTGCGGACTACTGGTAAGTGCAGCAACTTTATCAACTGCTTTACAGAATGGTGTAATGCTCACTGTCAGTACATTTGTACCCTTATTCCCTTGTGAGAAAACTGGCTTTTGCCACTGTCATATTTCCCATCATCAAGCTAAAGCCAACAAGTATAAAAGCTCCTCAAGCTACATAAAAAATAAAACTCTTTATATAATTTGATAAAATTACACAACATTTTATATGAAAGTCATGCCCTTTCTTCTGGTTCAGTAACCCAGAACTTGCATTTCACTATCTGGCTGTAACAGATACAGACTGTGGTACATATTTACATTACCGTGACCATACACTTGTACCTGTCTTGCTTGCAGCATATTTACACATGTTCTATTCACCATCGTGCTCCCAGAATTGCCATGATGAAGTTAAAATGAATAATTCTGCCTCCATATTTTCCCACAAATGCAAACTCTAGATTAGCTTATGTCATGCTTCTGAACATTTTTCAGTTGACAAGCTCTTGGTCTCAAAATGAAACTTCAAGTACCTGTTTGAGTAGTAACTTCATTTTTGTCACATTCTACATTAATTTGACACAAGTTTTAAATAAACCCTCCTTACTATGTTCAAGAATAATCATCAAAATACAGATGTCAGTACTTTTTAAGGGTCATTCGCTTTTGTATCTTTAAAATGTGAGCAAAAATCATCATTGTAACAAGACCTGGATGGAACTCGGAATATTTTGACTCCATTCACTTGCAGTATTAGCCCATACAACAGAAAATTTTAACTTGAATGCACTATATGTAAGGATCTAACATGCACCTTCATTTTTATTTCTAATCTCTTAGTAATTTAAACAAGTATTATCAATTTTAAACATAATGAGGACAATATTAACATAATCCAGACACACTGTTCTGCCAGTCATGAATTGAATGTACATGTTAGAAGCACAAATGGCAAGATTAATTAAATTCTGGAGATGTTATGAGCCATAAGGGCACTACTATGACAGTGAACAGTGTTACCTGTAAATCTAAATTTACATATTTATTTAAATACTGACTTCTCCTACTATACACCATATATCACAAATGTTTATCTGTAGTGATTGATACATCCACTGGGTAACAATTACTGTATCTCAGTTTTACAGTAGTACCACTACATTGTGCTTTAGGTTTATTAACCAGAAGTAATCCAGTAGAGAAGAGCAAGTCTTTAACTTATTTTATGTACAAACCATTACTACTGAACATACACCAAGACCTAGAAGGATTGCTGTGTTTGTGAAAGACACAACATACATGCCTGAAGCATGACTGAACATAGTATTTGATTAGTTTTGCCACACCTTGTTTAATGGTGTCCATATGGAATTTCAAGCACATTGATAGCAATGTATTAAGTATGTGACCGCTGTAACATGGGCAATGGTTAAATGGTAGAAGTTCAAAATGAAATTAAGACAAAAAAGTAAGGCTTAAGAACATTAATGGGATTGTTTTCTCATTAAAACAAAATTCCAGACCCTAACCATTAGTAGCAAGGATCCATAAATATTTCCAAAAGTATAGGTGCCATTTCCAAATTGTAGGCACAAGAAGCATGACATGAAGCAAGTTCCATTCTGAGAACTCACAGTTCTGGAGTGATGCTCAGTGCATGTGAATTTATCCACATTTTTGTATGTAAGGAAAAAATGTCAGTATTTATGCTGAAAATACAGGTAGAATTTAGTCACCTGGGCAACAAGATGCTTAGGCTTTGTGCCTGCCTGATTATTAGTAAAGCAATATCTCTACAGTGAAAGCCCACCCCCTGATCACAGTAGACTGGTATGTTTCTGGTATTGTCATCACATCTGACAGTGCAAGGTTGCTGTATTCTTTGTGTTTTGTGATATATCTGGGGTGCCATGAATTGACTTTTAGTGTTAGCAACCCCTGAATTATATGTATTGAAATGTATTAATTGTGAGAAGTATCTAAAAAATCTAAGGCTATCTGTATCGTACTTACATTATCAGTGTAATGAAAAGGGTAGGAAAGAACAGTATCATGATGCAAACGTGAGTGCCAAGAACTGTGACTGGCTGTGGTACTTTGTAGTACCATGAGTGAACTGTATTTGAGTTGCCTTGGATAAAGTTCTGGCATTGCACACTGGTGCAAACACGCAATTCTTATGGTTGCACATTGTTAATAAATGTGGTCTGATTGTAAATTTTCTTAAAACTGTGGCAGATTGGTATATAAATAGTGTTACACCTTAAATTTTGAACATTATTTTGTTTTCATTATCATTATGAATAATTTTTTACCCACACATAAACAACCAGGATCATTTTTAACTACTTGTGTAACCAGTGTATATTCAGAAGCACTATATTCAAAATTACTCAGTACTCCCACACTTAATACACTGGCCAACACTGGCGACACGTATTAAAAAATCAAGCATGATTTCCACCATCTCGATGTAACCCCACCCAAAAACTGCACCATAAGCGTTAATGCACTGCGCTAAGGTACATTAACATCTAACATATTTACTTTCCAGTTCACAAACCTTTCTCAGTCGGCGTATGTGTCGTTTCGACATTCGCATGCGGCTGCACCTGTGTCGAGTATCTGAAAACCTGGGTTATGGCATAAGAATGGCCGCGTAAAATGGACTGCATTTTTGAAGTTGAACCACTTAACTTTGTTATCATAACACATGTATAACGTGCGACGTTTACGTGGTGAAGAATCTATGAAAGGTTTCAATAATCGGGGTTTACTTCTTGTTTACGTATCTAACCAAACATCACACTAGTACTTCAGTACGCCATCTTGGCGTTGCTCCGGACCACAGATCATCTAGTATAGCTCAGGGCTACCAATTTATATTGAATAAAATATCGTTATATTCTGTCATCTGCAGGTCATATCCGATTTTGTACACAAAAAGTGCACCCTGACACACGTGTTTATTATTCTTTTGATTCATATCTTAGGCGTCTGTGCATCACTCCGTAAGATTACCATAGTCCTTGAGATATGTATGCTAATTTTCTCCTCCAATACGCTAGGCAAGTTCTTCTTTTATCATAATTTCATTCCAGAAGTACCGGAGACATCTTAACTGTTCGCTGAATCCTCACATTTCAAACGTTTATCCTAATATGGTGTTTATTCAATGTCGTTTATTTGTATTGCAACACAATTACAGGTTATCTTAAAAATTACCATACCCGTGTCGATATTGCCGTGTTGGTAGTATAGTTTGTATGAAGGTCACCTGTGATGTGAACCGGTGTTAACTATTTTTGTGAGACTGCACGGCGTCACAACCAGAAATTGTTTTGTAGTCACGTCGGTACAAATATGGATCACAGAACAGCTTGATATCCGTGATTAGTGTTGATGTAGACGGGAGGGACGATAATCGCCGTAAGATGGCAGTGATGTAGAATTTCGCATTACTGCCATCTGTTGAACACTGTTCGCCTCAGTAATTACTAGCCACGACCCGCGTGACGCAGCTAGCAAGTGTTACAGGATTGTATGCCTGTGCGGAATAATTGGATCATTGGTGAAGTAACTAGGCTTATGGGCTTGACGATCGACAAATCGCAGTTCGATTTCCGGCAGCTGCAAGAAGTATTCATTTTTTCCAAGGCTTCCATATTGGCTCTGAGTTACACCCAGATTCCTGTTCAGTGGGGGGCTCTCCTTCCCCGCGGTTAGTAGCCGGAGCGTGAAGCTAACCATCACACCATTTAGAGCTAAAGTTAGGAATGAGTGGATATATATCCCATTTCCCCAATGTGCCTTCATGGTGTTCAGAGGAAAAACCTTACCTTTAAAAATGTAATTGAAAGTTGAAGCAGAATAATCTTCCTTAGCATGGTGGTTTGTGCACTTTTGTAAATGTTCAGAAAGTAAGGATTTTTGAAAGTATGTTTCTTGAATGTATTTTCTTAATCGTATTCGATATCATCTAACAGCGCCTTGTAGCACCGCGTGTGTGGAGTTCCGAGTTGCAAATTTCGTTCTACAGATGACAACCCTAACTGAAGTTTCTCATTATTTTTTTTAGTCCCACCGGGTAAATTCCAGGATTATGTCTGTGAGTGGGCCACGACCTCTCTTCCACATCCTGTCCATTCTGTAATTTACGAACAACCATAGAGTTCGGCGCTGTATTTTCCGAGCCGTTGAATTTCGTTAAACACTAAAACAAATCACGTTCCGATTTTGTATTGAAAATTCATGTTTGACTTTTTTCTCCCCATTGCATTCAGTGTCGTTACGTTCATTTTTAGCTACAGTAATGCACCAAGAAATTTGCAGTCACGTGGTTTCATAAATTATGTTAATATACTTGTTATTCAGGTGTGTTTTGTGTTGTTTACTTCTGAGTTACATCACGATATTTACATCGCACTTGTACGCCATGCTGCTGTAGACGGTCGACCTGTTCTCGGTTCTACAAAATTCCTCAGCACCAATTACAGTCTACCAGTATGTCGGTATAGCGACTCACTACGGGCTGGACGGTCCGGGGATCGAATCCCGGTGTGGACGAGATTTTCCGCACCTGTCCAGAACGGCCCTGGAGCCCACCCAGCCTCCTGTACAATAGGTACCGGGTATTTCCCGGGGGTAAAGCGGCCGGGGCGTGGCGTTGACCACCCACCCCTTCTAGCGCCGAGGTTAAAGAAAACAGTAGAGCTCTACCTCTACTCCCCCTCTGGGCCTTCGTGGACTGTTCTTGGGTGAACTTTACCTTTACCAGCATGTCGGTCATCTGAAATCATGATGCATACGAACGACTGTTGTTTATTTAAGTCCTCATGGCTCTCTCCAAATTCCGTTCACAGTCGTCCTGTAAAGGTAAAATGCACCCCTGTACAGGCAGTGAGGCTCTGTACAGGCCGTACGGCCCATAGGGGAAGTAGAGGTATTGCTCTACTCTTTCTTGACCACGACACTAGGAGGGGGTGAGGGGTCAGCGTCAAGCCCCGGCCGCTCTTTACCCCCGAGAGAGACCCAGTACACATTGTACAGGAGGCTGGGTGGGCCCCAAGGCCGGTCTGGACAGGTGCAGAAAATCTCGCCGCCACCGGGATTCGATCCTCGGACCGTCCAACCCGTAGCTCAGTCGCTATACCGACTGAGCTACCCGGCCCACACAATCGTCCTGTACAAAACTGAATGTGTTGGGAACGGATTATGTTCAGTATTATTTCCGAAGTTCAAAACTGACGTTATGGCTAACACCCATTCAGCTCATCCCTTGTTGTGCGAGAGGGTTGGAGGGGGGTTGACTCATTGTCTCACACCACTCTCTTCATGTCAGTGTGAACGATACCGATCCACGTGACAAGGCGTGCACGTGGCCCACCAGATGGCAGGCATGACGTAACAATACCGCCAGCAACAATCGGGCTGAATCATTGACACATCCACGTCATCGGGTCGTCTTTTGTTTTCTGCATCAATAGATGACTAACAGCACTCGAACCCTACCGAATTTCGTGCAGACAGGGTGGCTCGAAATCTAAACAGCGCCGAGCGTCCTGGCAAGCGTCCCACACTTCCGCACTCCAGTTATAAACGCAAGTCGTAAATTGATGGTGTCTGAGTCACAAAGACGAACTGTGAAGGAATGATGGCTCCCCTCGAGTAGTCTGAGTCATTTATTGTTGACGTCTTGTGCGATGTGTAAGGCGAAGCAACTCTCAGGCTGCTGCCGTTTGTTTTGGTTAGGACATGTGCTGGCACTGCTGCTTTGATCTTGCTGGAATCCCCCAAACTTTGTGCACGCAGCTACGTTACGGTCCAAGCCTAAATGTGTGTGCAGTCTGTGAGGAATTGTTGATTTATTTATTGGTTAATTAATTGGTGGGAAAAGCTTAATAATCGACTTAGTTACAGTCATAATTGGCGACTCTCTGTATCGTTCAGATTAAATCGAAAGTGTAAACATCCCTTCAAACCAGAGTGGTAACTCTATGTATCACGCGCCATTTCGAATGATTCTCACTAAGAAAAACTGTTGTTTCTCTGAACATAATTAACTGGCTGGTCTTTGTGGCGGAAACCGTGTTTGATTCCTGTAAGACAGAAGTTTAATTTTTGTGTATTATTTGAATAACATCCAGGCTCCAAAGGAGTGTAGCTCTATGACGTATTAGTTGGAGGTGTCATCACATTCGTACCAGGCGTGGGAGTTTTTTGATTCCGGCAACTGCATGTCTTAAAGAGTTGTTCGTTCGGAAATGTACCTTTTTCGCGTGTAAGTGTTCGGATATTTCGCGTAAGATGAACACTACATCCGTGTAATGAAAACCAACTTGATGCACTATTTATCCTCAGTTTATCTCGTTAATCAACCTATACAAGTTTCGGGCATATTTGTAGTCCATCATCAGGAGGTATACTATATATACACAACTGGTACGTGTTGTGCTTTAATTGACTGTCTGTTGGCCAACAGACAGTCAACTGAAAGGCACAACACATACCAGTTGATGTACATATGCAGTATACCTCCTGATGGTGGGCTAAAAATCTGCCCGAAACATGTAGAGGCTGATTGACGAAATGAACAAAGGATAAACAGTGCATCAAGTTGGTTTTCATTACACGGATCTATCGAAATGCGCGGTCAACAAAACATAAAATGCACGCTACATTTTACGTAGTTACTCGTTACTCCTAGAAAGTAATGAAAGCAGGCACATTGCACTGAGTAAAAGAATTGTGGGTTGCACGTCTGAGAATTGGAATCCCGGCTGTGAATTTGTATACATTTCCTGCCCACGTCACTATATTTGTAGCTACAATGGGCAGTGCACTGTCTTTTTTGTGGTTAGTTGAACGACCGGTTAAAATGTTCGTTTGTTTGTGCTCGTGAGTCTGAGATTTTTTTACTCACAACGGAAATCCAGCAATGGAGAAAAACTTGGTCGGCAGCAAAAGATCGATCGATATTTTCAGTGTCTTCCCTCCACTCGATGTGAAACTTTCTTTTCGTGTTGTGCTGCTTGTCAGAAACACCTGCCGGACCGGCATAAGACAGCGGGCAGAGAAATACAGCTTTATGAAGTCTAAAAGGGAGACTGCGTATTGCGACGTACTGCCCATGTTGATCGTAACTTCTCTGGTAACGGTGCGCCAGTCCCACCGTGCCGCAAGTGGCCGTGAGGCCGTCAGAACACCAAAGGCCGCTAAATCGACCGGGAAAACTAGTCGCCAGCAAAAAATTACCGGTGGCCGATGGAGGCGGTATGTCCGTTTCTTGACGTCTGTCAGAATCTTCCCAACGTTGTTAATAAGATGCATCTCTACCCGTCTAGTATTTCAGGTTACGTTTTTGTGTCAGATCGTTGTCGGCCCACACAGGTGCACCTGGACGGCCTGCGTTTCGGTGTATACAATGTAACAGCTACTTGAGATAATTACGGCGTTTAAGAATGTACGTTATGTCCAGTTGAAGCATCATTACTGACGTCATGTGGTGTGGTGTTTGTGAAGCACCTTGTAGTACCTGATCCCACGCAATCGCATTATCTCGACCGTGGCGAACTGGAGTCTGAATCAGCCTTCAGGCTTTACTTGGTCACTATCGTTCATTTTTACCTTTGACCCGGTTGCGTTGCCTTGAGGATGCAGGACCAACCGGTCTGGAATGTTTACATCTTTTTCCCCAGACCCTCGAAACTGTGATTCATCCTGATGTAGATACGCCATCATGGGGCAGATACGAACTGCTGACAGCAGGGCGATCTTGTAGTGTATGTTATTGTAGTAACAAGACAAGAGTACGGCGCTGTTACGAAAATAGAAAGCTAGGACTCTCTAGACCAGCTGAGCGACTGTTAGTTTCTCAAACGCGACACAGCTCCGTAGACTTATTTGTACATAGCTCAGGATGAAAAGGAATGGGAATGATTAGAAGGGAGCCGTCGTAGCGTATTTGTAGGAACATCCCAACATTTGCGAGACTTAAGATCGTTCGACACGTCCGGAACTGCTGTCTCGAAAACACAACGTCGCATTCCAGAAGACTTGAATGTTCATCCCAGTACTTTCTTGGGAGACAGAAAAAGTACCTCAATAGCCGTGAGGCAGATTACAGAGACAGCACAGAAACATACAAGATAACCCGCAAACGAAAAACGTATACAAGAGAATAAGGACAAGGTAGTTGAATTAGCTGCGAAAGGAGAAACAAAAACAAAGCTGTCAAGTAAATGTAATTTTAAAAAAAGGTAAAGTGATCCCGTTACAGGCCCGGTGTGGCCCAGAGGGTGGGTAGAGGTATAGCTCTACTGTTCCATGACCGCGGCACTAGAAGGGGGTGAGTGGTCAGCAGCACGCCCCGG
>Ga0123354_10005393_pt1 | contig 18565 bp, 18 predicted proteins | sample TergutLab28metaG_2_FD_97872 | JGI IMG/M metagenome (GOLD analysis project Ga0123354, IMG submission 97872) | Labiotermes labralis P4 segment gut microbial communities from Petit-Saut dam, French Guiana - Lab288 P4 | ecosystem: Host-associated > Arthropoda: Insects > Digestive system > Gut ...
GCGCTCTACGGCGCGCATTACGAATGCCTGATCGCCGAGCGCGCCGGGCAGCCGCGCGACACGGTCGTCACGGTCTGCGGCAAGCACTGCGAGAGCGGCGACGTGGTGGCCATCGACGCCTCGCTGCAACGCCCACAAGCGGGTGACACGCTGGTGGTTTGCACGACTGGCGCCTACAACCGCTCGATGGCCAGCAACTACAACTGCCAGCCTCGGCCGGCTGTCTTTTGGGTCAAAGACGGCCAGGCCCGCGCGGTGCTGCGGCGCGAGACATATGAAGACTTACAGATCTGCGAGGTAGAAGAATGAAGAAGATCAATGTCGGCATCGTCGGGCTTGGGACAGTCGGGCAGGGGGCGATCGAGATCCTCCAAAAGCACCATGCCGACTTCTGCCGTGACCAAGAGGTCGACCTCCAACTGGTCGCCGTCAGCTCGCGGCACGACCAGGCGGCACATGCGCTCGGCCTGCTGGACATCTACAGCGCCGACCTCGCCCATGTCACCCAGAACCCCGAGGTCGATATCGTGGTCGAGCTGATCGGCGGCGTTGACGCGGCCTACGACTGCGTGCGTGCGGCCATCGCGGCTGGCAAGTGCGTGGTCACGGCCAACAAGGCCTTGATCGCCACACATGGCCGCGAGCTCATGCGCCTGGCCGCTGAGCAGGGCGTCGAGATCGCCTTCGAGGCCTCGGTGGGCGGCGGCATCCCGATCATCGGCCCATTGCGCCATACCCTGGCCTCCAACCGCATCGAGTCGGTGCTCGGTATCGTCAACGGCACCACTAATTACATGCTCACCCAAATGTCCTCTGGCGACCTCGATTACGCCACGGCCTTGCGCGAGGCCCAAGCCCTGGGCTATGCCGAGGCCGACCCGACGGCCGATGTCGAGGGCTATGATGCCGCAGCCAAGGCCGCCATCCTGGCGACCATTGCCTTTAACACCGATGTCCGCCTCCACCAGGTGGCCACCGAGGGCATCACCCGCCTGGCGCCAATCGACCTGGCGGCTGCGGCCAAGGCCGGCTATGCCGTCAAGCTTTTGGCCATTGCCCAGCGCGTCGGGGCCGACGGCAGCTCTGGTATCGATGTCCGCGTCCACCCCACACTTCTTCCTCAGGCCCATGCCCTGGCCTCTGTCCAGGGGGTCTTTAACGCCATCTTCGTGGTCGGCGACTTCGTCGGTGAGACGATGTTCTACGGTCGCGGTGCCGGGGCGGGGCCAGCGGCCTCCTCGGTGGTCGGCGACCTCATCGAGCTGGCGCGGCACCGGGCCTTCCGCGAAGTCGTCGCCCAGCCCATCTGGGATACCGAGGACCTGCCGGTGCTCGGCCTCGATGCCGTCCAAGGGCGCTTTTACCTGCGCCTGACGGTGGCCGATGAGCCGGGTGTCTTGTCTGCAGTGGCCGCCGTCTTGGCCAGCCATGCCATCTCCATCGCCTCGCTGACCCAGCAACAGTCCGAGCCTGGGCAGGCCGAGCTGCTCTTCTTTACGCACGAGACCGCCGAGACGGCTGTGCGCAAAGCCACCGAGGACCTCCAAAAAGCCTCGCTCTTAGCGTCCGAGGCGCTGGTCCTGCACATCCTTTAGGATTTTGGGTGATTTGGGTGATTTGGCGGGCAGAAATCAAAACCCGGCAAATCACCCCTTGCATTGTATTCGCCACTGTTATAGTATTGTTACCGCAAATTTTGACTAAGAAAATCCTCGTACATAATTCCGTGACAAGTCAAAAAGATTGAGCTATTAAGACGCTCAAAAAGAAGGGGAGAACCAGTGAAGTTCTTCGTTGACACGGCTGACTTAGACGAAATCGCTGAGGCAGCATCCTGGGGGGCGCTGGCCGGCGTCACCACAAATCCCACACTCTACGCCAAGATCGGCGGCAGCCTGAGCGGCTTTCCGGCGCACATCCAGCGTATTTGCGCATTGGTTGACGGGCCGGTCTCGGCCGAGGCCACTAAAACCACCCGTCAGGAGCTGATCGCCGAAGGGCGTGAGCTGGCGGCCTTGGCGCCCAATGTCGTCGTCAAGCTCGTGATGGGGGCAGAAGGCCTGGCCGCTTGCCGGGCCTTGGCCGACGCCGGCATCGGCGTCAACATGACATTGGTCTTCTCCGTTCCCCAGGCGCTTTTAGCCGCTCGGGCGGGCGCCCGCTACATCAGCCCGTTCGTCGGGCGGTTTGACGACATCGCCGAAGACGGCATTGCCCAGCTGGGCGAGATCGTCGATGCCCTCTCTAACTACGACTGGCAAAACGTCGGAGTAGCCGGCCAAGGGCTCGAGGTCATCGCCGCCTCCATCCGCTCGGCCCAGCATGTCACGCAGGCCGCACTGATCGGCGCCGATATCGCCACGGTGCCCTTCGCGGTCCTCAAAAAGTGCATCGAGCATCCGCTCACGGCACAGGGTATTCAAGCTTTCGAAAAAGATTGGGAAAAGGTATGCCAGGTATGAACGATAATCCAAGCTCCCGTTCTAACGACGAGAAGCCCGGCCGTCCCCGGCGGACGAAGCAAAGCACCAACAACAACGACTCTTTCAAGAACGGCTATCAATCCAACACCAGGCGCCAACGCCGACCGACCCCCTCGAACAACCAAAACCGCGAACAGGTCACCCCTCAGGCCAACCGCGAGGAACTTTCGGCCATGAAGGTGGCCGAGCTGCGCCTCAAGGCCGCCGAGCTCGAGCTCGACACCACCGACCTGAAAAAGAAGGACCAGCTGATCGAGGCCGTGCTCGAGGCCATGATCAAGGCCGAGGGCTTTGTCGATTGCGAAGGAGTGCTCGACCTTCTCCCCGAAGGCTATGGCTTTTTACGCACGAGCGGCTACCTGCCGGGCGAGAACGACGTCTATGTCGGCATGTCGCTGGTGCGCCGCAACGGCCTGCGCAAGGGCGACCAGATCACCGGCCAGGTGCGACCGGCCCGGGACAACGAGAAGTACGTCGCCCTGCATCGCATCGAGGCCGTCAACGGCGTGTCCCTCGAGGAATGCGGCCAGCGCCGGCGCTTCTCGGACCTGACGCCGGTCTACCCTAACCAGCGCCTGATCATGGAGCATGGCTCCAACACCATCACGGCCCGCGTCATCGACCTCGTGGCGCCCATCGGCATGGGCCAGCGCGGACTTATCGTCTCGCCCCCAAAGGCCGGCAAGACGACCATTTTGAAGGACATCGCAGCGGCCATCAGTGCTAATAACCCCAGCGTCTACCTTATGTGCCTGCTGGTCGACGAGCGCCCCGAAGAAGTCACCGACATGGAGCGCTCGATCCATGGCGAGGTCGTCTCCTCGACCTTCGACATGCCCTCCGAGAACCACATCGCGGTGGCCGAGCTGGTCATCGAGCGCGCCAAGCGGCTGGTCGAGAACGGCCGCGACGTCGTCATTTTGCTCGATTCGATCACACGCCTGGCGCGCGCCTACAACCTCGCCCAGCCGGCCAGCGGCCGCATCCTCTCGGGCGGCGTCGATTCCACGGCGCTCTACCCGCCCAAGCGCTTCTTGGGCGCGGCGCGCAATATCGAGGACGGCGGCTCGCTGACGATCCTCGCCTCGGCCCTCATCGAGACCGGCTCCAAGATGGACGAGGTCATCTTCGAGGAGTTCAAAGGCACCGGCAACATGGAGCTCAGGCTCGACCGCGACCTCGCCGATCGCCGCATCTTTCCGGCCATCGACCCGGTGGCCAGCGGCACGCGCAAAGAAGAGCTGCTCTTAGACAGCCAAGAGGCGCCGCTGATCTGGGCGGTGCGCCGCATCCTGGCCAACATGAACAATACCGAACGTGCCATGGAGATGCTCATCAAATCGCTCAAGCAGACGGCCACCAACGAAGAGTTCTTGATGCGCACAGCTAAGAAGGCCCAAGCCCGCACCGGCAGCGACATCACCGAGCTCTAAAAGCCGGGCCCCACAGCCAACCCCGGAAAGCAAGGCCCTAGCGGCACACTGCCAGTAGCCTAGAAGCCGAGTAACCAGATCGCCGAGGCCAGTCTGCCGAGGCCTACCACGCCGAGCCCCACGCCCCGCACGGCATTGGCCCAGGCGTCGGGTCAACCGGCCGTGTCCAGCCGCATCCGCAAGATGCGCATCGAGTTCAGCACCGCCAGCAGTGCAATGCCCACGTCCGCAAAGACGGCCTCCCACATGCTGATCAGCCCTAACGCCCCCAACAGCAAAAACAGCGCCTTGACCACCAGCACAAAGACGATGTTCTGCGTCACCACGCGCTGGCTCATGCGGGCGATGCGCACGGCTTCGGCCAGCTTCGACGGCTCGTCGGTCATCAGCACCACGTCAGCCGCCTCAATCGCCGCGTCCGATCCCAGCCCGCCCATGGCTATCCCCACATCGGCGCGCGCCAACGCCGGCGCGTCGTTGATGCCGTCACCCACAAAGGCCAGCCGCCCCAGCCGCCCCCCTCGGCCACGGCTACGGCCCCGGCCGCCCTTCTCCTCAAGCTCTAAGCGCTCCAAGGCCTCGATCTTCTGATGGGGGAGAAGACCGCCCAAAGCCGCATCCAGCCCCAAGGCCGCAGCTGTCTCGCTGGCCGTCTCGGCATCATCGCCCGAGAGCATCACAGTCTGCCGCACGCCCAGCCCTTTGAGGGCCAAAATGGCGTCCCGGGCATCCGGCTTGGCTTCGTCGGCCACCACGAGCGAGCCGTAAAAGGCGCCGCCCAGCGCCACATAGGCCTTGGTGCCCGCCCCTTCGACCGCCTCCACAACTGCGATCCCCCTCTCAGCCAGCAGCTCCCGGTTGCCGACCAAGGCCTCCACCCCGTCGATCAGCACGCAAACGCCCTGGCCGGCGATCTCCTGCGGCGCCTCCAGCCGTTCCGCCGCGATCGGCTGCCCGTAGGCGCGCCGCACCGAGAGCGCTATCGGGTGGTTCGAATAGGCCTCGGCCCAGGCCGCAACCTGCAACAACCCGTCCACGCTGACCCCGGGCGCCGGGTGCATGGCCACCACGTCAAAGGCCCCCCGGGTCAGCGTCCCGGTCTTGTCAAAGACCACGGTCTCCAGCTTGGCCAGTGCCTCCAGGTAGTTGCCGCCCTTGACCAAGATGCCCGCCCGCGCAGCCTTTCCGATACCGGCAAAAAAGCCCAGCGGAATCGAGATAACAAGCGCACAAGGGCACGAGATGACCAAGAAGATCAGCGCCCGCTGTATCCACTCGATCCAAGGCAGGCCAAATAAAAGCGGCGGGAGAAGGGCGATCAACACGGCCAGCCCCACGACCACGGGTGTGTAATAACGGGCAAAGCGCGTGATAAACCGCTCGGTCGGCGCCTTCTTCTGCGCGGCGTGCTCTACCAGCTCAATGATCTTCGAGGCCGTGGACTGGCCAAAGCCCTCAGTCACGCGTAGCGTTAAAACGCCGCTCAAGTTGACGCTGCCCGAGAGCACAGTGTCATCCTCGCGCACTGTCCGGGGCGCCGACTCGCCCGTCAAGGCTGTCATGTCCAGCGCCGACTGTCCCGCAACGACCGTCGCATCCAGCGGCACCCGGTCGCCTGGTTGGACGATGATCGTCTCGCCGATCGAAACGCTTTCGGGGGCGACAGTGACCAGTCCGCTGTCTTTCAGCACCCGGGCAAAGTCCGGCCGAATGTCCATCAGGTCGCTGATCGAGCGCCGCGAGCGGCGTACGGCCAGCCCTTGGAGCGCCTCGCCGACCTGGTAGAAGAGCATCACCCCGGCCGCCTCGGGCACGCTGCCCAGGCAGATAGCGCCGATCGTGGCGACCGACATCAAAAAGTTCTCGTCAAAGACCCGGCCATGCGTCAGATTGCGCCCGGCCTTCAGCAGCACCGGGCCGCCGAGCAACAAATAAGAGGCTAATAGCGCTACCCAATACAGCCAAGCGCTGGCGCCGAGCCCAAGCAGCACAAGGCCGACCACAAACAAGAGCCCGCCCCCCGCCAGCCAGAGCACCTGCCTCTGGCCGCGCAGCCCGTCATCGTCATCGTCGTCGTCGCCGTCCTCGCAGCCACAACCGCAGCCTTCGACATGCTCGTGCATGGTCGCCTCGACGTTGCAGCCGCAGCCTTTGGCATGCATGTGCGCCTCTCCGCCGCTGCTGCAGGTCTCCTCTAAAGCCTCCTCTAAAGCCCCCAGGCCAGGCTCCAGAGGCCTCTCTTGGTTATTCGTTGACATGCTCAAAGCCCATCGCCAGAATCGCCTGAACATGTTCATCTGCCAGTGCATAAAAGACATGTTTGCCTTGGCGTTCGCTTTTGACCAGGTTGGCCAATCGTAAAAGCTTTAGCTGGTGCGAGATCGCCGACTCGGTCTTGCCCAATAAAAAGGCCAGGTCGCAGACGCACAGCTGAGATTTCGAGAGCGCCCACAAGACTTGCACACGCGTCTTATCCGAGAAAGCCTTAAAAAGCATCGACAGGTCATAAAAGACATCTGGTTCGGGCATTTGCGCCTGGACTGCCTGCACCGCATCAGCATGGGTGGCATTGTCCTGGCAACTCAGCCTATCGCCGAAAAGTATCATCAGTGCTCCTTTATGGTCGTGCTTAAAGCCTCGTACTCCAAACAATTGAACAATTGAGCAGATATTCAACTATAATCCCATATGCTATCTACCTGTAACACTAATGTCAATGGGCGATGTTGTGCTAAAAGAACTTCCTCAGCGAGCGTTCTTTTGTTATAATCAAAAATTATTAATAAAGTATCGCTGCCAACGAAACAGAGAATATATGAAGCAGCCCGAGTACTTCCAAAGCACCAATACACCGCTTCGTGCGAACGCCTCAATCAACAGCCGTGGTACCAGCGCTTCGGCTTCTGCTGAGCGGCCTTTTACTCCACGCCAGGCTGGCCAGAACCGTGCGCAGGGTCAGCGGCCAAGTGCGATCGGCCAAGTGGCGCGTCTCGCACAGCAAGACAAAAGGGCTTTCGAGCCCAGTAAGCCGTCCCATGCCAAGGTCTCGGTTAGCAAGTGGGCAATCGTCTGCATAGTAGTCGGCGCCCTGCTGTTGGGCGGGCTAATCATCCGGCCATACTTCCAACAATATTGGTATGTGGTGCGTGACGGCCAATACCTCCAGGCCGTCCAGGCCGCTCAAGCCGACCATAGCGCCAAGGTCAGCAGTATCGTCCAGGCCATCCAAACGCCAATCGGCATCGAGGACCGGGCGCGTGCCGAATACGGCTGGGTGCTTCCGGGCGAGAAGGCTGTCAATGTGGTCGGTGCCACTGCAACAGGCGAGTCAGGCAGCCTGCCTGCCAATTTCAACGCCGCCGATGTCCCGTTGCCCGGCAACTGGCTAACTAACATAATCGATAAGCTTTTTGGCTATCAGATCGGCGCTTCCGGTATCTCGCTTTCTTGAGGGGTTGACCCTAGGCAAGGCCGCAACTCAAGAGACAAATGGCTGCAGAAAAGATTACACCCAGCATAGTTTGGTATATTCGGGATATTCTTTGGTAGGGGCGCAGGGACTCGAACCCTGAATCCTTTCGGAGGTGGATTTTAAGTCCACTGCGTATGCCAATTCCGCCACGCCCCCAGCCAATTGCTGGTCGCATCAAGCGACAGTCCAAAGAACACAAGTATCATAACAGAGGTAGATGGCCAGCCAGGCCGAGTTCTCGGCCAATTTTTGGGTTTTCGACGATGCCCCCACCGCTGGTCTCAACAAGCAAAACTCTGCACCTACAACACAGTTTTTCAACAATCCGCAGAAGGTCAAAAAATCTCCAAAGGCGTAATAATCTCATAAAAGATTTATAAAACTCTGCGCAATGTCGGCTGATCGATTTGGTATTATCTGAGAACCGTGAAAGACAAATCAGCCCAGTGGCGTGGTTGATACGGCTTATCTTCAGGCGAGATGAAGGCTTTTTCAGTGTTCATCGATTTGCAGGATTGGGGAGTTGCTTTGGAGGTTTTAGCTGGAATTTTGGGCTGCCTAGCGGGCGTCATCGGCGCCCTCCCTTACATCCTCTTGGGGCAAGTCATCCGCCGCAGATTCATCGAACAAGGCCCAAAGGCCATGAAACTTATCCTTTTAATCCCATTCCTCTCAGTCGTCGTCTTGCTCGGCGCCTTCATCGTCTTCTGGATGCTGGCTCCGGGGTTCTTGATGGTTTTTGCTGTTGCCGGGGTCATCGTCTTTATCGTTAGCACGGTAATGTTCACGATGCTGCGGCTGCGGCGGAATTGACGGGTGCGGAGTCTTGTCCTTTTAATGAGCTGAAAAGCAAGCGCGGCTCAGTTCGGTAGGCTCACGGTTGGCAAATAGGCTAACGGCCAAGCGTGGGCGGGGAAGAAAGCGAATGAAAAGGAGAAATGCGTGGATCCTTTTGCGCCTTTGAAGGGCGAGATAACTGATCTGATCAGCAAGGTATCGAGCGGGCCGTTGATCGGGCCGATTACGACCTTCACGCCGTATATCGTCCTCATGCTGATCTTGGCGGTCGTCATCGTCTTCACGGCTCGGCGCCAGTTGGCGCTCGTTCCCAAGAACCGCTATGTCGGTATCGTCGAGTTCTTTGTCCACTTCACACAAAACGAGATCGGCTACGGCGTCCTCGGCCCGGCTGCTCAAAAGCATATGCCCTATCTGCTCACACTTTTCCTTTTTATTCTTTTATCCAACCTCGTGGGCACCATACCCGGGCTCAAACCGGCCACCGGCACTATCGGCACGACCTTGGTGCTGGCCGCCATCTCCTTCATCTATTTCACAGTTTATGGTATCAAAGAACGCGGCGGCCTCCATTACCTGCTCTCTTTTGCGCCAAGCGGCCTTAAGCCGCTGCCATTAGCGGCTTTTATCTGGTTCTTGGAGTTCTTCTCGATGATCTTGCGTCTGCTCACACTGTCCGTCCGTCTTTTTGCCAATATGTTCGCCGGCCATCTCTTGCTCGGAGTCCTGGCCCTATTGACCACAGCGTTCATAACCCCACTGATTACCACATTCAGTGCTGCTGCCGTCCCCGTTGGGCTGGCAAGCATAATCTGGATGGTATTGCTGGTGGTCCTCTATGCCCTCGAACTATTCGTTGCCCTGGTTCAGGCCTTTGTTTTTACGCTCTTATCCAGCGTATATGTCTTCCTGGCGACCGAAGAGCACTGATCGGGCAAGTGGTTTCAGGACTTGGGGCAACAAAGCACAGCATTGTCCAGATAGATTTGGGCTCTCTCATATATAAAGAGGCATGTCGGGGTTGGGAATGATTAAAAGTTGGTGTTCGGTGCGGTTCGAAGACATATTGCGAAGAAGTGCTCGCGATATGTAAGAAGGTGTCAGGGCAACAGAGCCTTGGCTCGAAGTAAGGAGGAATTGTGGATCTCTCTAGTATGGTCATGCATCTTTCTGGTCTTGGTCTCGGGGCTATCGGGTTTGGCTTGGCGGCCATCGGTGGTGGTATCGGTGTCGGTCTTGCCGGCCATGGCGCAATGGGCGCTGTAGCCCGCCAGCCTGAGCTGTACGGCCGTATCTTCACGCTCTTTATCATGTCAGCAGCTATGTCCGAAGCTCTGGCCTTGCTCGGGTTCGTTCTTGCATTTATCGCAATGGCCGTCTAAGCATGCCTGTCGCTACAGGTCTGTTCTGGCCAACTGGAGGTGAATAAGTGAGAACAATAATAAAAAGATCGGCGGTCGCCTGCCTCTTCTCAATCGTCGCTGTCTTCAGCTTTCCGACAATGGCGTTTGCAGAATCGGGGTCATCTGGTGGCGCGTCTGGGCTGAGCCTGCTCTTCCCGACCTTGGGCGAGTGGATACCGATGCTCATCGGCTTCATCGTCCTCTGGATCATCCTGGCCAAATTCGGTTGGCCGATGTTCATCGGGATGATCGACAAGCGCAAGCAGACGATCAAAGACTCGCTCGAAAAGGCTGAGAACGCGCGCATCGAGAACCAGCGCATCCTGGACGAGCAAAAGGCCAACCTCGATGAGGCCAGGCAGCAAGGCGCCCAGATCGTCGCTGATGCCAAAAAGGCCGCCGAGATGGCCCGTGCCGATATCGAGGCCAAAGCGGCCGAAGAGGCCGAGAGTATGCTCAATCGGGCTCGCCTGACTATTGAGACCGAGAAGCGCGCGGCCATTGCCGAATTGCAGGCAACCGTTGCCGACCTCTCGATATCAGTGGTCGACCGGGTGATCGGAGAGAACCTCACCGATGCCGATCATCGGGCCATCATCGAGCGCTACGTGGCCGAGGCGGGGAGCTTCAATGACAACTAGTCCTGCAAGCACAGTCGTCGAGGTCTATGCGCGGTCGCTGGTCTTCACTGACCAGGACGCGGCCGACAACGGCCAGGCCGGGGCTGTCGATCCTCTGGCGGTGCTCGAGCTCAGTCGCCAAGTCAGCGAGGTCGTCCAATCGGTGACGGGCTCCTCCGAGCTGCGTGCCACCTTGGCCGATAAGAGCCTCGGGCTCGGTATTCGCGTAGGTGTCGTGGACGAGCTCTTCAAGGGGTCGGACGAACGCCTGCTCGCAATGCTCCACCTGATGATCGAGCGCTTTGAGCTCAAGCTCCTGGCACGCGTCGAAAGCCGTTTCATCGATCTTCTAGAGGAGCATTACAAGATCACCCTCTTTGACGTGACGACAGCAATCGGGCTCGACGACGCCTTGCGAAAAAGCATCAAAGACAAGTATTCTGCCCAGTTCGGCACCCAGATACTTCTGCGCGAGACAGTAGACCCGCGGATCAAGGGCGGAATCATCATGCAAGCAAAAGGAAAACGTATCGATGCCAGCCTGGTGTCGCAGCTGGCTCAAACCCGACACGTTTTAGCCAGTAGAACAAGCGGAGGTAGAAACTAATGGCGGAAATCACCGCAAGCGCGATTGACGCCGCGCTGCGACAGCAACTAGAGTCTGTCGAAATGAAGGTCGAATCACGTGAGGTCGGCAGTGTCATCCAAATCGGTGACGGAATCGCCTTGGTTGCGGGCTTACGCGATGCGATGGCCGGCGAGCTCCTCGAGTTTGTCAGCGAAGAGGGCAAGGTCATCTATGGCCTCGCACAAAACCTCGATGCCGAGGAAGTCGGCGCTGTTTTGCTCGGCGAAGTCACTTCGATCAAAGAAAACGACGCAGTCCGCACAACTGGGCGGGTTGTCGAGATCCCTTCCGGAGAAGGCTTTCTGGGGCGCGTCGTCAACCCCCTGGGCGAGCCAATCGATGGCAATGGCCCAATCCAGTCAGACGGCTTCCGTCCACTCGAGTTCCGGGCGCCGGGCGTTGTTGAGCGCCAGGGTGTCCAACAGCCGATGCAGACCGGTATCCTGGCCATCGATTCGATGATCCCGATCGGCCGTGGGCAGCGCGAGCTGATCATCGGCGATCGGCAGACCGGCAAGACAGCGATCGCCGTAGACACGATCATCAACTCCAAAGGCAAAGACCTGATCTGCATCTATGTGGCAATCGGCCAAAAAGCCTCGACCGTGGCCACAGTGGTCGAGACCCTTGAGCGTTACGGTGCCATGGAGTATACGATCATCGTCTCGGCCACCGCCTCAGACAGCGCCCCCTTGCAATACATCGCCCCCATGGCCGGCGCGGCTATCGGCGAGTATTTTATCTACAACGGCAAGGACGGCCAGCCAGCCAGCGCTGACAACCCTGGCCGCGACGTCCTCTGCATCTATGACGACCTTTCCAAGCAGGCTGTGGCCTATCGCCAGATGTCTTTGACACTGCGTCGTCCTCCGGGACGCGAGGCCTACCCAGGCGATGTCTTCTACCTGCACTCCCGCCTGCTCGAGCGGGCGGTCAAGCTCTCCGATAAGAACGGCGCTGGCTCACTGACAGCTTTGCCCGTCATCGAGACCCAGGCAGGCGATGTCTCGGCCTACATCCCCACAAACGTGATCTCGATCACCGATGGCCAGATATTCCTGCAGTCCGACCTTTTCTTCCAAGGCCAACGGCCGGCCGTCAATGTCGGTATCTCGGTCTCCCGCGTCGGCGGTGACGCGCAGACCAAGGCCATGAAGCAGGTCGCCGGGTCACTGCGCCTCGACCTGGCAGCCTATCGTGAGCTGGCCGCTTTCTCGCAGTTCGGCTCCGACCTCGACAAGGCCACGCAAGACCAGCTGGGCAGAGGTGCACGCATGACAGAGCTGCTCAAACAAGGGCGCTATGTGCCAATGCCCTTTGAAGAGCAGGTCATCGCGATCTTTGCCGGTAACGAGGGCTTCCTCGATGATGTCCCGATCAGCTCTGTCCTGCGTTTCCGAAACGAGCTGCTGCAATACATCCGGGCGGTGCGGCCAGAGATCGCTGAGACCATCCGGAACGAGAAAAAGCTCTCCGATGAGACGATCGAGACCTTGAAGGCCGCTATCGCTGACTTCAAGCCCCAGATCTCAACGGACCAAGATTAAGAGGTAGACACTGTGCCGAATCTGCGCGACATACAGAAACGGATAAACTCGGTCACCTCGATCAAGCAGATCACGCGCACCATGGAGATGGTGGCTACCGCCAAGATCAAGCGGGCAACAGACCGCATCGTGGCAGCCACGCCTTATGCTACAGCCATGGTAGACGTCCTGCGTAACGTCTCGCGACGGACGACACATTCCTCGAGCCCGCTCTTGAGCGATCATGACGAGATCAAGAAGATAGCCGTTATCGTCGTCGTCTCCGATCGTGGCCTCGCCGGCGGGTTCAATGCAAACGTGCTGCGTGCGACCGACCGCTTTATCCGTGAGAGAAAGTCTGAGGGGGTGGAGTGCGAGCTCGTGACTTGCGGCAAGAAGGCCACGGCTTTTTTCAATTACCGAAAGCTACCTGTCGCGTTGGCATTGCGTGACCGCTCTGCCGACCCGATGCTTGAAGATGCCCGTCGGATCTCCACCTATGTGATTGAGAGCTACACCGAAGGGAAAGTCGACCAAGTCGTGATCTTCTATAACCATGCACGTAACGTTGCCGATCAGGTCCTGACATTAGAGCAGGTACTGCCAATCACCCAGATTGACGACTACCGCCCCAGCCGGGGCACCGAAGACACCGTCTATCATGATGAGAGCGCCAAAGCTGCGGCGGCGGGTGCGCAAGAGAAGATGGCTGAGGCCATAGCTGCAGGCGAGTCGCTTGTTGATGAAGATACAGATGACTGTAACCCCTTTGAGTACGAGCCTTATGCCGAGGCTGTCCTGACATCCCTCCTGCCGGCTTACATCGAGACGCGCATCTTCCACGCACTGCTCGATTCTGCAGCCGGTGAGCAGGGCGCCCGTCGTAAGGCTATGAAATCGGCCACCGACAATGCTACTGATATGATCTCGATCTTGACGCGTATCTATAACCGTGCCCGCCAAGGTGCCATCACAACAGAGATTACCGAGATTGTTGGCGGCGCTGCCGCTTTGGAGGAAGACTGATGGAGAGCATAGAGAAGGATAGCCCCATGAATGTTGGACGCATTGTACGTGTGGTCGGCCCGGTTGTCGATGTCGAGTTCAGCGCCGAGACGATGCCGGCCATCTATAACGCCTTGACCATCGATGCCGTAACGCCAATCGGCGCTGTCTCAGTGACCGTCGAGGTCGAGATGCACCTACCGGGCAACATTGTCCGTACGGTGGCCATGTCCTCGACCGACGGCCTGCAGCGTGGCCTTGAGGTCAAAGACACCGGGTCTCCGATCCAAGTCCCAGTCGGCCCAAATACGCTGGGCCGCATCTGGAATGTCACAGGCGATCTGATCGATGGCGGCGAGATGCCAGATATCGCCGAGTATTACCCAATCCATAGACCGGCACCAATCTTCGAAGAGCTGACCACGTCAACCGAGATCTTCGAGACCGGTATCAAGGTCGTTGATCTTTTAGAGCCCTACATCAAGGGCGGCAAGACCGGCCTCTTCGGCGGTGCCGGTGTCGGCAAGACCGTCATCATCATGGAGCTGATCAACAACCTCGCCCAAGAGCACGGCGGCACATCGGTCTTCACTGGTGTCGGCGAGCGCACGCGCGAAGGCACGGCCCTTTATGAAGAGATGACTGAGTCCGGGGTCATCGAGAAGGCCTGCCTGGTCTACGGGCAGATGAACGAGCCTCCGGGAGCGCGCCTGCGCGTTGGTCTGGCCGGCCTCACCGAGGCCGAGTACTTCCGTGACCAAGGCCAAGACGTCCTCCTCTTCATCGACAACATCTTCCGCTTCACACAGGCTGGCTCTGAGGTCTCGGCGTTGCTCGGGCGCATGCCTTCGGCCGTTGGCTACCAGCCCACGCTCTCGACTGAGATGGGCGATCTGCAAGAGCGCATCACATCGACGAAGACCGGCTCTATCACCTCTGTCCAGGCCATCTACGTCCCAGCCGATGACCTTACAGACCCCGCTCCGGCGACTGCCTTTATCCACTTGGACGCCACAACAGTGCTTTCCCGCTCCATCGCCGAGCTCGGCATCTACCCGGCCGTCGACCCGCTGGCCTCCACATCAAGGGCCCTATCGGCCGAGATCCTCGGCGATGAGCATTATCGTGTTGCCGTGACCGTCCAAGAGCTGCTCCAGACTTATTCTGACCTTCAAGACATCATCGCCATCCTCGGCATGGATGAGCTTTCTGAAGACCAGAAACTGACGGTCTCTCGGGCACGCAAGGTTCAACAGTTCCTCGGGCAGCCCTTCCATGTGGCTGAGGTGTTTACAGGGAACGCCGGAAAATATGTCCGCATGGAAGACACAGTCCGCTCGTTCGCCGCAATTATTGACGGCGAATGTGACGACATTCCTGAGCAGGCCTTCCGCTACAAAGGCTCGATCGAAGAGGTCTTCGAGGCCGCTGAGAAGCTGAAGAGCGCCTAATGGCCGGCTTCAGAGTAAATGTCGTGACACCTGAGCGCCAGCTCTTTTCGGGCACAGCGCAGTTCTTGGTGGCTCCGGGCACCGAGGGGGTCTTCGGGCTTTTGACCTCTCATGCCCCGATCATGACTGCGCTGGCCTCAGGCGAGTTGAAGATCGAGTGCCTCGAGGATGGCGAGGTCGAACGCTTCGCCCTCTCTGGAGGCTTCCTCGACGGCGACGGAAAGAGCGTCACAGTTCTGGCCACCCGTGCCGAGAATATCAAATCGCATGATACAGCCGAGTTAAAGAGCCGTATCATAGACCTCGAAGCAAAGCTGCAAGCCTTATCACCTGAAGATACTGATTATGCATACCTCAAAGGAGAGCTGGTCTGGGCGGAATTGGTGACTAAGCTTGCCCAATGATCCTTGCGACGAGGGGCCTTTGGAAACTGATAGCGATATTATTCGAATCCATGGTGGGCAACCAATCACCGGTGACATAGAGGTCAGCGGTGCAAAGAACTCAGTCCTCAAACTGATGGCTGCCAGCATTCTGGCACCCGGACAGACCTGCATTCAAAACGTCCCCGTGATCTCTGACGTTATCTTGATGGGTGACGTGCTTCAGCATCTCGGGGCCGATGTAGGTTTTCTTGGCAGCTCTCTGACCATTGACTCATCCGGCGTCGACCAGATAGCGACCCCTTACGAGCTGGTCGTTAAAATGCGCGCCTCGATTGCCGTCCTTGGCCCTTTGCTGGGACGTTTCAACCATGCCCAGGTTGCCATGCCTGGCGGGTGCAACATCGGCAGCCGAAAACTCGATCTGCATATTTCAGCGCTTGAGGCCCTGGGTGTCCAGTTCGACCTCGAGGACGGGGTCATTATCGCAGACGCCGCAAACGGGCTTCACGGTGCGTCGGTCTACCTCGATTTCCCCAGTGTCGGGGCAACTGAGAACCTCATGATGGCTGCTGTCAAGGCCAAAGGCCAGACGACCATCGAGAATGCTGCCCGCGAGCCCGAGATCGTCGATCTGGCTGATTACCTGAACGCTATGGGGGCGCAGGTCTACGGTGCTGGCACACCGGTCGTCGAGATCCATGGTGTCAGCGAGCTCCGCCCAGTCGCTCGGCATCGGACTGTCGGCGACCGCATTGAGGCCGGTACATTCCTGGTCGCCGGGGCTTTGCTCGGCGGGCCGCTGCGCGCTGTCGGTGTCCGTCCAGAACATCTTCAGATGGCCTTGCTGAAACTCGAAGACATGGGTATCGAGGTCGATCGCCAAGACGATGCGGTCACTGTAGCCAGAAGCCGGCCGATCCGCCCGACAAGCATACAGACTTTGCCTTACCCGGGTTTTCCGACTGACCTGCAGACACAGTTTATGGTGCTCTGCTGCCTGGCCTCTGGCCAAAGTATGATTTCTGAGAACATCTTTGAGAACCGCTTTCAGCTCGTCAACGAGCTTGTGCGGATGGGGGCTCAGATCGACGCCCAAGGGCATTTTGCCCATATCCAGGGCGTACCTGCCCTTTTCGGGGCTCCTGTCCAGGCAACAGAACTGCGCGGCGGCGCAGCCCTGGTCCTGGCCGGCCTGGTTGCTGACGGGCAAACCGAGATCACCGGGCTCTCCCATATCGATCGCGGCTACGAGCATCTGACCAAAAAACTCCAAGCGCTGGGTGCCGATATCACGCGCTACACTCCCGAGAAAAAAGGCGCAGATTCTTAAAGGCAAGCAGAGGCCCAGCCTCCGAAAACCGGTGGGTGCCCGGTGTTTGATCAGACCGCCAACGAAACCGTCATATAACAATAGGCCAACCACAGCGTTCGGGCATACAGCGTTCGGCTATCATATCCACTGAGTGAAAAACACTTCTCTCTTTCATCGGCAAGGCAAGGTATGTCGATACCGATGGCTCAGGAGGGCGGTAAGGAGAAAATTTCGTTTCCCATGGCGCGGCAGACAAAAAATAATAGGAGCAAGCCAAGGGTCGTGGACGAGGTCAATCTAGTCTCTGCGCGCTCTGCAGTCTATTCCGACCGGCATGCCTTCTCACGAAGCGCATCGGCCCAGAACTATGCCAAGACACGCCAGAAGCACCAGCGCCACAAACATGCTGCTGTTGCAATCAGCAGCGTGCTCGGTGCCTTGATAATCGCCGCTGTTGCGACGCTGGCTGTCTACTTTCTCTTTATCAAGCCGACCAATGACGCGCTCCATACATCCCTTGCTGGCGACTCCCCAGATTTCAATTCATCGGTCTACCAGGGTGTCTTCTCTACGCCGCAAGCGCCCGAAGACCCGTTTTATATGCTGCTCCTGGGCACCGATGGGCGCCCAGAAGACACGTCTTATCGCTCCGATACGATCATCCTCGCGCGCATCGACCCCAAGAACAAGCAGGTCGCCTTGATTTCAATACCAAGAGACAGCCGTGTCCAGATACCTGGGTATGGCCTCGACAAGATCAATGCTGCCTATGCCTACGGAATGATCGAGCACATCAATTATGAAAACGGAAAACGAACGACAGACAACTCTGGCCCCGCCATGGCCGTCAAGACGGTCTCGCAGTTCGCCGGGGTCAATATCTCGTATTTTGCCGAGATAGACTTCAATGGGTTCCAGAGCCTTGTCGACTCGATAGGAGGTGTCTATGTCGATGTCCCTGTAGCTATTAAGAACGATCCAGACTCCGGCGGCATTGATATCGATACTGGCTATCAACAGCTTGACGGCGCGCAGGCCCTGGCCTTTGTCCGCTCCCGCAAGTTCCCCGGCTACGATGACTACCAACGTCAGGCCGACCAACGCATATTCCTGCAGGCCCTGGCCGCCCAGATCCTCGCTTCTGACCCGGTCACGATCACCAAGTCGGTCGGACAGCTGGCGAATATGACATACACGAATATGAACGTTCAAGATATCGCAGCGATTGCCGTGTCTTTGCGCGGCATGCAGGAGAACGGCATCTATACCTATTCGGTCCCTTCAACGACCCAGACGATCAGCGGCGTCTCTTACGTCATTCCCGACACAACTGCCTGGCAAGAGCTGATGGCCAGCATCGATAGTGGCATCTACCCGACGCCAGCCAGCGGCGAACGCTATCAGGCGGTCAGTCCAGACTCCTACAACGCCTGGGCGTCAAGCACAGACAGCAGTACCGGCGGCAGCGTTGACCAAAGCACCATTCAGCAGAACTTCCTCAATAACGGCCTGCTCGATTCAACACAGACGCCCAATTACACCGTTACCGTACGCAATGGCTGTGGTACCGCAGGGGCCGCCACAGCTGTCAGTGACCTTTTGGTCTTAGCGGGCTATAAGAAGGGCGATGTTGGTAACACGAACTCCTACGTCTATGATCAGACCCTCATAATCTATAAGAACGATTCAGATAAAGCTGCTGCTGACGATATCAATGCGCGCTTAGGCTATGGCACCGTCATACCCTCAGCAGGGCGATATACCTTTACCGGCAATGTCCTGGTCGTCGTCGGGGGCGACTTTCCGTACGCGACATCATCAAGTAACTAGCTACCTAGTCTGACCTGTCGTCTATCGATCCAGACCTTTAAGGGCCTGATCCATCGATCCTGAGCGAAAGACAGACAGGTCTATAGCAACAAAGTCAAACCCAAGCCCTCTAAACACAGCCTCGACTTGAGATCTAAACCCTTTGTCTGAAAAGCGTTGCCAGTCCTCTTCGGTGACTTCGATGCGTGCCAGGCCGCTATGGCTGCGCACACGAAAGC
>Ga0123354_10005396_pt1 | contig 18564 bp, 9 predicted proteins | sample TergutLab28metaG_2_FD_97872 | JGI IMG/M metagenome (GOLD analysis project Ga0123354, IMG submission 97872) | Labiotermes labralis P4 segment gut microbial communities from Petit-Saut dam, French Guiana - Lab288 P4 | ecosystem: Host-associated > Arthropoda: Insects > Digestive system > Gut ...
ATATATATATATATATATATAATATGTATATATAATGTACAATTCCTTATGTACCTTAGTGTTACGATAAAGCATTCCGTCATTGATGGTTCTTACATGGCATAATACCTTGTAAGGAATCCTAGAGCTTCGTCTCCACTTTAAAATCCCAAATCCTGTATTATCGAAAATCAAATTAAAATTTACCATTCTAATTTGAGAAAAGTAGACTGTGCACAACCAACCTGTAAAGCAACAACGGTTCTTAGCTTAGCTTGAAGATGACTACTGTAAGTCGAAACATGTTGTATTAATATTACATTCTATTATAGTTGTGTTGACGGCAATATATAGTAATAAAGTGAATATATAAATACACAACGAGATGACTTCATTAAAATTCACATTCGTTATGCGCTTTTGTACCAAATAACCCCTAGGAAACTGTGCTGCAAAGTAATAATATACACAAAGAAATTAATTTTACAGCAATCTTAAATAAATGTAATTTAATATGAGGTAAATATATTATATTTGTTGTAAATATATAAAAATTAAATACGAAATACTGTATCTGTACCGTGAAGATTTGACGGCGTGTTACAGAGTCAGGTCGAGTGAAAATGTTGTGTTCTCGACTCAACGCTTGCTTTCTTCTTTCTGGCACTTGGTGAAGCATTCGAGGAGGAAATTAAGTGTTCTTGGACGTTTCCTTGGCTAGTGGGGTTAGGGAGAGGGAAACAGTAACTCAACTATAGTCTGTCTGCTACTCAAGTAATTCTCTTGAGTAGCTAAGTCGGTTGGTCAGACAGGACATGAGGAAAGAAGTCAAGTCACTTTCCTCTTCTTTCCTGTTCTATTGAGATGGCAGCTGTGTGGAAAAGACTTGGCTTCAACTATTTGCTGAAGTGACTATCCGAGAGTAAAAAAAAAACAAATTCTACCTTATCATCTAATTGAAGTGAATCTTCGTCGGAAAAAAGTAGACAACGGCCCATTAAATAGAATAAATTCGAATGTGCCAAGAGAAAACTTCATGTGTCTCTCTCGAATATATTTAGGTTATTCCAACGTACTGTTAATCTCACTGTAGAACTATAAATATCTTATGATTGACTGGTCAGCTGACAATCAGGCAGCGCTATGGAAACCAGTAAAAAATATCAACTCTTTACAAAGAAGTATATAAATATTCTGTATTAGTGATGTTATAATCTCGAAAGGCGTATATTGTTCTGTGTATTGTTTTTATGTAATTGTGCCACCGGGTGTGAAATCAATTGCAGTTAACAAATATATCAAATCAAATATCAGTATCAATTATCTGGCTTAGCAAATATTGTTTTCCTCTGCAATATCCTTTTCCTCCTTCTCAACCTCCTATTTATTCCATCCCTTCTCCCTTCCTCTTCATGCACGTCATCATCACAATTATCGTCACCCGTATCTCTTTTATGGGCCAAGCTTGTGCATTCAGCCTTCTTAGCAAAGATTATTTGCTGCATTTCGTCATCAGTTTCTTAAATATATAAGGCCATCTTAAGTTCTTAGGGTCCCATAATTCATCGTCACTAAGAAACTGACTGTGTCTCCTTCCTTACGACGCGATCTCATAGATTGTGAGGAGGACCTAACTGTACCACGGGTACAGAACTGCGGAAATTTAATACTCAAGTCTCAATAATGGTTCAATTGAATTACTCGTAACTTTCTTTGGCACTAATTCAATTTATTTCCAAGTTTCTTAGAACAAGTCTCAGATGATAATAATGCAAGGTTCCATATTATATGTATATAATATCATGTTGTCTTTGCAAACAATTTTGTAGCAACTACACACTGTACACCCTGGCTATGGCCGTAGGTCTCTTTACGTTATATTTCTGAAAAAATAAAAAAAAAAAGATTCACTAAAATAAATAGTGCTAGTGCAGATTAAAGACACTCATAATAATGCGCTTCAAATGAAGTAGTTGAAGGCCAAATGCCACGTACATAAGAAAAAAAAAGTGATGGGACTCAGAAGAATCAGAATAATACACAATGAGCTGCAGTTCAAACTGATTTGCGGAAAACATAAGACAGCAGAAATTAACTTATCAGAGCGTATTGTTCGACACTGGGAGTTGGAAGCTGTTATTTTTGGATAATACATACACCGTTATCAGTATCAGGGAACACGCGACGTTTACTGTCACCAGAATAGGAAGGTCTCACTGAACTTTTTCACAGCTAGAAATGCGATAGTTCTAACGAGGGTGTAACAGAACATCCGGATTGTTAGAAGATTTGAGATGGAACCTTCGCATTTATGAATTGTGAAACTCTTAACTGTCATTCAAGAAAAGAAATGTTTACTGTCATCAGTCTAACAATTACATCCAACTATTTTGCAATCTCATTAACAGTCCAAGAAGATTTTCTTTCCCCTTTGCCTTTATCTGCCAGTAAAGATATGAGGAGTTTCATTTCCCAATTGCCAGCAATACAAAACATACAACACTATAAGTCACATGAGAGGAGCTCGCTATATTCTAAATTCAGCCAATTATTTGTATACACCAAAACACGTATGTAACGGAATTATGTCATACACACATCAACATAAGCCACAGGGACTTGACCAAGATCTTCGACCGCCCTGAAAATCTATGAAACAACCTACGGAAATACCAAGATCCTCCTCCATATCTGTAGTAAATTGCCAATAAATACGGTGTCACAAACCAAGCGAAGGTCTTGATTCATAAGGCGACGAAGCTGGAAGTAAGTAATTGTGGTTAACTTTGGCCTTGTGCATAAGGCGACAGATTCTCTGCACTTTAGTCTGAGTCTGGAGCAAGTGGGATAATTATGCCCTTATTTCGTGCTCACACGAAACAAATGGTAACGGTTCAGAGTTAATTTCAGTAGGTGAACACGTGATTTGGATTCAGTAACAAATGAACAACATCTCATACGTATGACGGAAACAGCAAAGTGCCAACAGGGAATGTTGTTGAATTATGGTGTTGGAGAAACTGCAACCAGGTACATTAACAAGCAGACTTCGTGTGAAAATGTTTCAGTTGAATTATATCCTAACTCGTGACAACTGGATTCAGCGAAGCTCAAGAAGTCCCTAATTATATTTTCACTAATTTGTTGTCGTACAACGTATCCATTACTGTTGTATACGATGATGGAGTGGCTGCTTGTTGAGTTAACGGAGTACTTTAATTAGTCAGCCGTCCCAACAATAAATTTATATTTACTGATGTTGCCTATTTGTTTAGCTGAAACTTAGTAAATTTTTTGGTATCGTACTTGGGATGAAACGTTGCTTACCTTAACAGCGCGAAACAGAAATTATAGGCTGACATGTGCTATATTTTAATTTAAATATCTAAAGATGGCATGATGATGAGAAGCTGCATAATACTGCGTCGTATTATCATTAAATTCACAATACCGTAGTCTTAAACGATAGTTATAACAAAACGCAGATATGTTTCATTGCAGGAATTCCACCATTATTTGTGAAGGTTCTCTTTATGCCTAACACCACTAGGCTCCAGATGTGGCACACATATAAACAGAGAGAACAAGCATGTAAATTATTTAAATAAAAACATACCTGTGCTTCTGGAACGCATATTTATTTAATAAAATATCCAAATTTCTAAAAGTTTGAGACGATCATTAAAATGTTCTCCGCGAATTTTGTAATTAATTCTAAGTATAATAATTAATTTCACCATGAAATTTTGCAATAAGAGTGTTATGTCTTAATAAAGACCGATCTAATTTAAATTTTCTTGAGAAAGAATGGCATGTAATTGAAGCCTATTCGGGAACAATAAAAGCAGTACAAACAAGCCAGTACAGGCCCTTCATTAAGTATTATTACAAGCTTTAACAATAAAGGATTAAATAAGAATTTTGTGTCTAACGTAGAGTCATAAAAATTGTGTCTCAAAAACTGTACGCACATATATTAGCCTCAGAAAGAATGGTAAAAAATCTGCGAAAATCCAAGACTTATTCCATGAATTTCTTTTTTCCGCAGGTCAAACATTTCGTCGCATTTATATATTCCGATTTTGCATTGCTATCTACAAATAATCGGATACTGAATACCACCCAGATCCATATAAAAGCAGTCCACAAACTTGCAAACTAAAATAAAATTTTATATTCCCTGAATTAGGTCTACGTCGTCCAAGCAGTATCTCCTCCTCACGTTTTGCTGAGGCGTCTCAAGGAGTCGAAAATTTGGCCTTAAAAGTTGGAGACGTTTGAAAGAAAACAGCAACCCATCAGATACATAATACCATCTCAAAAGACGTTCTGTAAATGTAGGGATTTTTAAATCAAATATTTATTACAAGAAACTTTTTAAGGCGAGTCGCATATACCTGCATGGACCTACTGCTGTTATGTTTTACATAATTTATTTTCTAACAGCTTATATTTAAAAGTACAAAATTCATAAAAGAGATTTCCTGGAAAAGTGATCCAATAATGAAATTATGTTTAAAAATACATAGTTTAAGGAATATTTACATTCACAATTTGTATTTTTTTACAGAAATTAACGTATGATTTATGTGGATGACATTTTTACTGTAAAAGCGAACTGGGACGCTTTGAGCCAATTATCGATTAAATCTGCATTAGACGGACAGGCAAACTGGAGCAAAACGATGCATTTAAAATATTATAAGAAAGATATTTCAGGGTTTTCATCTGAATTTATCAAAATGTTATTTGCATTAATTAAAATACATATGAACGAAATATGAAGCAAATTTCGAACTATTAAATTTTTGCTCTCTGTACGCACAAATTAAGTTGCATAAAACAAGGAGATTTACTCTCAACCTTTTATGGTGACAAATTATTTTTCCCTACATACATGTAGAAAACACTGACAACAGACTAACCTGCTGATCAGAAAAGTGTTTGATTCTAATTACTGTACTTCAAACAGTGCTTTAACGCATAGTCAAATCAAACTATCCACCACAGACTTTTTTTAAAATTCTTAACTGTTCATTGCCTATAGTCATCTCTCTCTCTGCCCCTGAATACTACATGATATGATTAGTTTCAACAACATTGTTACATAATTTAACAATCACTAAATATGACTGAGTACAACCAACATTTTTGAATGCTTTCCGAAAGAGTAATTAGACACACAACTCTGTCAGCTATGTATGAATGAAGCTAACATGAAGAAACTAACGCGTGTTTATTTACCTTCATCGTTGCACCGTGCATTTCGTAGAGTCATTTAATTAGCACACCAACTAATGTACAGACATAATTTTTGTTTTACATTTTTTACATTTTTGTAATATTTTAGTGTAAAAAATAGGTATGTGCGTTAGTTGGTGTACTAATTAAATGGCGTGTTTATTTGTTTGTTTGTCACGAGAAATTGTTTAACGATTCAAATTAGAACTTTTATATTAATAAAATAAAGCCACGAATATAAAATTGGACAGACGTTTAATAGCAAACCTAACCGAATAAGCAAACTTCACAATTTTTCAGACGTTTCTGGGAATCATCCATTAGCCGGTCACGACCAAACAGGTTTCAGGAAATACGTATTAATTAATTTACATAAAAATGTTTTTTTTTAAATCGTGCTCCTAGGAGAATAAATTCCAGTGAACATTTTTCACAGTTTCTGCTATATGAACGGCAATGACAAATTATAATTTTACAGTAATCACGGGTGAGTAATATAACGGCGCTTATAAAGGTAAATATTTTCCTTATTTTTGCGGTATACTAATTTAATGCCACACTACGAAACTGCATTTACGAACTCCAGCGTAGATGAGACATCACGCTTGCACGCTTGCACGCATGCACGCACGCACAAGGAGGTTACTGATGCTACCGGTATAACATCACTACCGCTACAACTACTACTACTGCTCTGCTTCTGCTAATTATCATTTTTTTTTTATTCCTTCTCAAATCATATAATAACAATTTCAATCATTACGATCATTTGGCTTTAAAAACACGTTGATTGCAGAGTAATGAACCGGAAGGCAGCTGGAAGGAAGCGACCTTGACCTAACTGAAGGTATTCTATCGGCATTTGGTTGTAAAAAGTGGTAAAGACAATGAAGATAATCAGTCAGGATGAACAAAAGTACGTAAAACATGACGTTCCAAATACGAAACGGGAAATGTCAAACATTTCACCTTGATATTCTACAATAAATGCAACAGTAAATAAGCCAATTGAAATTTCAATTGAAATTGTGGATTCCACCCTGAACACCAGACAGTCATCCACACAGAATAACAAGTACCAAGTGTCGCATAAACACGATTATTTCTCCTGATGATGGACCCATAGTCGCCCGAAACATGTAGAGATTGATAAATATACTAAGAATAAATTGTACACCAAGTTGGTTTTATTTGAAAGATTATACAGAGATGCACGATCAACAAAATAAAGGAATTCTACATTGACAGGCTATGTTCTTTCTTTTACCGTATGTCATAAATTAATAATAATAATAATAATAATCCCAAAATATGTAGAACTGTCAAAGATGTTTACGGGTTAAGAAAAGAGAAACCTAGCCAGCCATCCCACTATGTAATTGTGTAGAAGTAAAACCCTTTCAGCTCTGATCACCAATGTCAAGGAATTTACGTATCGGATAATAACTCGTTATACAGTAAACACTTTGATATTACACAATGTTTACGTAGCTGCTCGCAGACCTACAATTATGAAGCTCAATTTAAGCTTTGTGTATATGAAGACAGTCTTCAATAGCCAGTAATTTACACGTTATAAAACACCGTTCTTTATACTTGAACCTAACCGTTTCAAATATTGTCGATCTGAAACACTGAGTTAAAAAGAACAATGTAAAGGAAACACAATCACAATCAGGTAGAATGTATTCAATATACATGACTTTTTGGAAGTTTGTTTTACTGCCGTCTGTAGGTCGACTGTTGTCATTATTGATGCAGAAAGATATTTTATAGTTTCGATGGTACTTGTGTGTGTTTTCTGGACAAACAATACATTGGAATGTGATACGACCGTCTATATGTGTGAATTGAAAAGACGTGTAATGCATTATTGTCGGATTGTAAAGTTCTTAGTAATGACAACTTATCCTGTTCAACCCCAGTGTCTCTCCAACTCTATGGTGTAACGGATACCTTAATTGCCTCATTAACTCTACGAACCCTCTAGCAAAAATTATCTAAAATTGCGGACCTCGAAGCAACAGTGCGGCATAGTACAACATTCGAATAATTACAAACAAAAACACATTTACACCCTTCAATTCATATAAGCTGGCACGCTTCGGCTACCCTGACTGAGGTTCTTCCGTGCTTTTTCCTCAGTTGTAAGGCAAATGCCAGAGTAAAACCCGCAAAGAAGGGGCACGGCCCGCACTCTTCCAAAATTTTTGTGTTGTTCTTATTGTTGTATTGTTCTATGTATTGTTTGTTTTGCGTCGTTCTGTATATTGTGTGTGTGTGTTTGTAAATGTGTACTGCACTACTGCCACCGGGTGGCTACCCAATTGCAGTTAAAAAATATATCATAAAAATTCATCGCAATGTGTACGGATCTTCTGGGGCGATTAGGAAAATCCTTCATGTTCCAATGACAAGAATTTGCACTGTGTTATATGGTCGTTCCAGAAAACCGGAATATTAAAATGCTAAAATGCCTTCTAACTTGTAGCAGACAGAAGTACATGAATTCTGTGTCACCTGATTAGGCTTCGCAGAGATCTAGGGGTGCGCGGATCAAACTTCGACAACCTACTACCAGGTTACACGGTTTCACAAGCCAGAATACCACAACTTAAAGTTTCACTGCTGTGTCTACTTTACATACACATACTCTAACTGTGTAGAAAATTCATATTGTCGTATTCTAACTTACTACACGATTGATCTTCAGCACCGTGACAACCTCAAATCTTAATGTGCAGACGATTTCGGAACTGATAAGATCGCTCGTGCAGCTACGCAGATAATTCAAGACGAGAATTGAAAGCGCACATCTGTGGTGGAAGTATCGGAAGGCATAGAAGAACGGGTGGCGGAGGGAGGGTGTCGAGGGAAGCTTGATGGATTACGTTGGTTGTAGCCTGACTATGAGAAATAGCTAGACAGGCTGTGAGATGTACCAGCAGAATTCAATGCCTGCTCGTAGACGGACAAGTCCCGGGGCTGTTCGTAGAAAATACAATTTGGGCCCCACGTTACTTAGAGTGTAGGTACCATTTAAACCACAGTAGAAGGTGTAATACTTCACTATTGGCTGTTTCCATGGCAGGAAGATAAAGTGCGAGTGGCTTGGGACAGAGGTGGACTGTTTGCGTGGAAGATTTAAAAGTGTACTACTGAATGTTTTGAATGCGAACTGAGAACCCTCGAGAATATATTCAGCACATTGAGTAGTATTAGGAGGGAGCAGTTTATCTAAGGACTTAAACTTAAAAACTATTAAACATTCTATCCTTAAAGGTAACATATTTTTGTCCAGATTACTGTCACCTGGGATGTTAAGCCTTTCACAAAATCTACCAACTTACAGGACGCCACGTCTACAGACACCAAAGAAACTTAAATCTAGCTTAGCTGAGTGCTCTGAACAGCACAGCCGTGAAGTGAAGTTTATGGGTTGACCCCACTTGATAAAAAGAGCGTCTGACTCTTCCCTCTAATTTCATCCTCGCAGAGAATGTCTTTCTTATAATGAGATTGACAGCTTAGACGGTACAGTGACGACGTAGTGCGCTGGATAGCCGAGACATCTGGGTTCGATTTCCGGTAGAGACAAGGAACTACTTACCTGTTCCATATCATGCAGACAGGCTCTCGGATCCAACCAGACTCCTGTTCAATAAATACTTGGAGGTTCCACCCGGAATTGAATAGGAAAACGAAAAACACTCCATGCAGTTTCATGGTAGAATTGCGTGTAATCCTTAGTTAAAAACAATGACAATTTTGCATTTCCCGCTAGAGATATAGCACAATAGCTGATTAGCCATGACATTCGACTGACTGCAACTCATTTCTGGCAGAAAAGAATGTTCACTTATTTCCACGGGACAAATGTTCTCTACGAAAGCAGTAGGCCCTATATCCGTGAGCCGTGCAGGTCTAAGTGCAAAACGAAGATTTAAAACATAGTACATCAGTCACAAGAATGAGAACTGGAGTGCTTTTTATCTTGTCTTATATAGCGATAAATAAAGTGTTGGAAGGCTGCAATTTTTAAATTCATTTGTGGGAGTACTTCCTTGTGTTTACGTTTTAGAATTACGAATATTAGATAAAAGGTCCAAATACCTTACTGATTGTCAGGTACCTAAATAGGTCATTTATACATAAAAAGTGCTTTGTCTGTACAGTCTGTAAATATACGTTAGAACACATTAAAAATCTTGCGGTATGAAAAGATTTGATAATACAAAATACAGAGAATACTAATTGCCGAACCAAAACGTAAAATAGCATAAGAACTTAAAACTGCATCCAGAATAATTAAATGATAGGCCATGTGATAGTAACAATCTACTTTTGCTGAAGACACTGAAGATGACGTCAACGTAAGCGCCGAAATAAAATGGTCCAAATCAAAAACAAAAAATGTAAGTCGTGTCTATAGCAAGATAATTTACTAAATAAGCCACAGGATAAGTACATTATAATACTGCAATTAATTAATTACGCCTTGCGTTTCGGTAATTTTTAAGCAGTTTTCAAGCGTCATGCTTTTAAAATTCAACAAATATCACAAGTTGATAGATTTTCGTTAAAACGCCACAGAAAATATCCTTATATTTCAAAATACAAGAGAATAAATTTTTAGGAGTTTACTAATAACGTATGATGCATTCACCCGCTATGAAGTGACGCCCCTTTAACTATAGGCACCACATAAAACCAAATAAGTGTGAACACGAAGACGGATGCTGAAACACTAGTGATTTGGAACGTGCGTGTTGTAATTCATTTCAGAAGAAGTATCCAGAATTTTGGATCGTGAAAAATTACAAAAATCCTCAGTCATTGGAAACAAATAGATGTCCAGGCCCAGATTCGAAATAATTACCACCGGAAAAGATTTTAGGTCTTTTCCAGTAAATCAGCGTCCTCGGTATTAGGTTTAGTTTCGGGAAGCTTAATTTCCAAATTGTCATGTGTTTGTTGTTTATTGTGATCTTCGGCGTTTTGTTCAAGGACATTTGATATTTGTCACAACGTCTGCATCCTGACTAAAGATACTGCTCAAGTAACTCCGCGTCAGTGTAATTCTTTATTATTAGGATACACTAGATGTTAGAAAGCTGTACAGTTTACTTGGTTTCGAAGGGTAGGATTACAGTAGGGTGACATCATTTCATAAACAGCAAGGAATCAACAGTGTTGATGATAAAACACAATATCTTCGAAACTTTGCTTTCTGGCCTATCTTTGACGCCGTTGATAACGTAAGAGAAATACAGCGATTTGTTGGCCACAAAAGCTTCGATTACGAGCACAAATTTATCAAACGGAAGCAATTACAGAGTGCTTCAAACTAATATCCCCACAGTAACCAGAAATGGTAACACAAGCCTCAGAAATTTCTCGAGGTATTTGGTGTCTGTCATGGATTTTAACCGGACGTATCCGAAAAGCAAATCATTGCCTGCGAAGCCTCTTAGCCTCTGTGAACAGACCTGATTAGTTTCTTGCTTAAAGTTCCTCAAACTTCTTAGTGAAATCGTCAGTGGCACGGAACAGTCAGGTAGATTTGTGTGTAACCGTCAAAATCATCCATTTCCAGTAACTCAGCGCGCTTTACACAACGCGTAAATTCGTAATGAAAACTATGATATTTTCATAGCTGGGGGTTACGATACGTATTTCACAACAAATCTGGCGTGCAAATTTGCAGCAACTCCCGCAAATAGTAGTATGTTGTTTAGAGGCTTCTAAATTCTGGACCACCTGTTTGTGACAGCAAGAACCCCTCCTTAATAACATTGAAGCCATCTTCCTTTACTGAAAAGAGGGTTGGGACCACTTCATCCCTTGCCCTAAACATTCTCACTCACTCACTCACTCTCACTCTCTCTCTCTCTCGCTCTGGAGCGTTTAAGGCTAGGCGCCGTTAATTAATGCGTGAATTATTGATTTCAAGGCGACCGTAGAGGAGAAGGGTACAATACTGTATGGGCGGGTCGCCACCTACAAGGTTGGTTAAAATCAGCACCAGTTTTCACGAATACAATGGGTGTAGTGTGCGCTCTGTAATCACTGGGTATTAAACCTGAGACTCTCTGAAATGGCATTGGTGTTTTTACTAACACTTTTTTAGTGGAACTGAAGATCCCTAAGTATTTCCGCTGTCGTAGAAGAGTTTTATGGCAAAGTTTCCGTATTAAGGTACAAAGTCACTTGAAACCTTGCTGCAACATTTTGCCGGATAAAATAAATCGTATTTGTATTTCAAATTTCCTTTCTTATTTCAGACAAAGCAGAATGTGTTTCCAGTCTAATTACGCAGCAGTCACTATTTTAAATGAAATTAACCTATTTGTCCTTGAGAATATTTTTTTTTGTTTGGCTCAACAGCCCCCAGTGGTCCAGGGCCTTCTCATTCACGAAGTTTCTAGATTACACACAACGACGAACCACAGTCGGTAGGACTCGTCTGGACGAGTGATCAGCTCGTCGCAGAGACCTCTACCTGGCAGCAAACAACACTCACAACAGACAAACATCCATGTGATCGGTGGGAATCGAACCCACAATCTCAGCAGGCGAGAGGTGGCAGACCTACGCCTTAGACCGCGCGGCCACTGAGACCGGTCCTTCAGAATCACATGAAATATAAATACAATCTGTGGAGAAAATGCTAGATTTTTAGTTCCTTTTTTTTAAATAGGCTGTACAAATCTTCACACTTTGGTCTCCACTAACTTCTCATTACGCAATAAACGTTGTCTACTTTCTTCCTTAGCTACACTGCAAAATATTTTTCAAGGTTTACAATGGATTAGACATATTTCAGAGCACAGGTATTTACTGAACACGCTAAGAATGAGAGTAAATAAGGCTCCCGAATAATATGGTTAAGCAACAGATGCAGAATGTAAAATGACAGTATCATTACACTTGAACTTCATTACAAACCAAACTAATTTAAATATATAAAAATACAACTCAAGAAAGGGTTTCAATTCAAACAGGTGTCAGTTACACAACCCGAACTACGGAATAGTTATTTAACCAAGAAGATTAAAAAACATTCACTTTAAACTTTGTGGTTACAATACTGTAAAAATATGTGGAAAAGCAGGATTATAGTACATGTGTTTCGAAAGAAAATCGGATTAAGTACAAGAAAGTATATTACGCCTGACTTGTATCCTTTAGTGAATGTGTGGTTGTTATGATGCAGACGATTTCTTTGGCATTTTAATTTCTTCATTATTTTAATTTGAATTACATATTTTGTAAGTAACTTGTGACCGAATATACCCAAGGTTTTTAAGAAAGAGATGCTTTCTGCAGTGCAAGCAGTATGTTAGTAACTTCCGACCATAAATACAACACCCCTTAAAACAGACGATATTCTCTCTTAAACAGAAAGCATTTTTCGATCCTCAGTTACAATCAGCATGTCGATAGTGAGATTAAAGACAATAAATTTTTAAAAACTTTGTTCTTGAGCAGTTCTGGTTGAAAAATATAAAAAATTGTACACGCATGCTTCAAATGTAACTTTCATTCATCCCAAACACGCAAGTAGGCTTCTATTACGTTCGAAATAACTGTTAAATATTTCAGGAGAGTTCTTATAAGAAAACCAACTAGATGCATTAATTTCTCACATTTGTTTTTGGAATAAAACTCTACATGTTTCGGACAGATCCTCTGTCCTTCATCAGGATTTTTTCACTGTCTACACAAAAATGGTACATGTCATACAGGTTTGCTGACAGCTTGCGAACAGGATCAGAATTTATCACGATGCACGGTCACCTGAACTTCAGTTTCGTGAGAGATAAATATAAAATAAGCCGCTGTAAACATTTCACAAGTAAATCAGCTATAACACAAAACGTGATACCAAAATTGTGGTCCAAATGTGTTTATTTTACGTAGGCGGGAATTATAATAAAATTCAATATAACACAACTGTGAGGCGACACAATAATGAGGACAGCTTAAATTCTACGGTTATTTATATAAATTGTGAAGAATTTTGCTATGCACCATACGATGTAGTAGAGAATCGGCCACAATTCAGACGAAACTGCTGCCACCAACGTACGAGGCAGGATATGCGGTTCCTCTTTGTTTTTCCGAGATGTCATAAAGTCACATTGCACGGTGTCTTGGGCAAGTTACATCATTCAAGAAGTTCGCTTTCTTCATCTCTTACCACTTCCTTCATTCCGTTTCTCATCCTCTTACCTGTCTTATGTTTATTTCTTACTTTTCTCTTTATATACTCTTCATTCCATTTTTCACTTTCCGTCTTAGTTTGTTTCGTTTTAACTCGATACACCTTATCAAAACGTCAGAAATTAGGCCTCTGCCTATAACAACATTGTCTATATATATGTATATATATATTACATATCTATAAACAGGGTGATTGGAAAATGAGTGCACAATATGAAATGTCTGTATTGCTTAAAGAGCTGTTACAGTGCTATGAATCCTGCACAATATTAAAGCCTGTCTATAAATTTTTATTGCCAATATAATTTTAACGTTATAAACTTGTATTTCAAAGTCATTCTCTATATCAAGAATAAAATTCACATACTACACTGAAAAAAGATTAGATGGGTTTGATTGTACTTGTCATATTACGTAGCTTCATATACTGTGATTCGAAATTATACACAAGGTAAGAATCCTGGCGCCATTTAAGGTAAAATAAGGTATAATGTAGTATAATGTAGTGCTTGGGAAAGTTTATAAACAATTCAGCAGGAGCAGTCGGTCATCATGTTGAAATATTAACCCTGTACCGCACGAATATAAAGTAGGATATTAACGCAATCACCCAAGATGTCCGATCTCATGTTAATGATTCAACACATATCGCTCAGACAATGTGCTAATAATATACGACCCTAAATTCGCAGGAAACACTTTTCAGAGAAAGTCAATGACAACTAAAACCTCTCTTTGCAGGAAAGGGTTCACAGCAGCATAATTCTTCAATTCTGATCTGAGTTCAGCTACCATGAGAGACAGGCCTTGACATCTGATTAAACAAATACCACCGGATAAGTGCATCTCTTCCCTCAACATCCAGACGTTGTAAAACTCGCTGTCTCCTGCCTGAGGGGTTCTGTCCACGTCAAAAAAAGACGTGGCTTTCCAATTTCCTGGTAACTTGGCTCACCGCCAGATTTCACTCAAACTCTTCGGCTGGCTACTTTTCTTATTATCTCAGAGTATTCTCCCTTCCGGCGGTTCCATTTTCAATTTCCCCCACTGTTTCGATTTTCTCTCCATAACTTTTTGCGGTAAGCAATCTACAGGCCTCTGTGTTCGGCGAAAGGGTCCTTAAGATTCACTATCTGCCTAAGTCGCTAGAGCGTGGTTATGATTTGAAATGATCTCTTCGAACTTAATATATTTTCGAAAGGGGGACTGGAAAAGAAGTAAGGTGGCGGAACAATTTTCTATCTCCCTACATACAAAATATGCAAAGATTTCAGCTAAAGTTCTAACTGAAACTTTTACTAATGGCGAAGTTTATCTCCCATCTCAGATACTGAGTACAGGCACAAGTATAAGAATCCCGTTGCACATCGTGTGGAAATAACTAAATAGTACATAAAATGCATTGCTTCTTTACGATACAATTATGTATTCTTACGGAGAAATCAATTTTCCAAGCATAGTTCGATTAATTACTGATATTTCTTATAGTCGTCTGTTGCCACATAGTCTCTCCTCCATTACCCTTTGATGCAGAAGCGTCTCGAAACCGAAACGTCTTATCTTGGAGGAAATTTTATAAGAACTCTTAGTATGTAATGACACTACTGTACAACTAATGTTTCCTTCGTAGTACGCAAAAGTAACTGTAATACAGAAATGCCCGTGGTTTATTTTGTCGCTTATATCTGAATTCTGAAAGCTTTTGGACAAAGTTTTACACGGGATATCTGCAGAAACTGCAGTGAGAAGGATTTGATTTTTAACCAGCTCGTTCACGTGTAAGCCGACCTGAAGTTAGTCCCAATTCGAACAAAATTTTGTATATTTTTATTACATTTCAGGACATTGCTGCATGTCGGGAAGTGTGGAATTTGTATAGGAGTTGCCTTCATGTTGTTAGCTGCATCATCGTTGTGACCGACGAGTAAAGGCGAATGTAATTTCGTTTGAAATGTTTCTGATGACACGTGTATGAAGGAAACTGGAAAAATACAAGCTGCAGTCTTTCGAGAATAGGGACGGTATCTGGGTCCAGGAGGCAAGAAGTAAGAGAAAGCTGTGGAAAATCGAACATTGAGAAAGGTCATGATTTGTACTCTTCAGCAGAGTATGGGGTGATCAAACCATTGAGAATGAGTCTGGTGGGGCATGTGGTATATGTGAGTCTAAACGACGAGACACCTGTCAGCCAGTAAATCTCTACAATACTCCCATACCTGTCAAAAAAGAAGTAAAATACCTAGGACGTCACCTAGACGAAAAACTAACGTGGAAGGCGCACATAAAAGCCAAACGATACCAAGTGGAACTTAAGTTCAAAAACATGAGCTGGCTAATAAACGCACACTCACAGCTATCACTAGACAGCAAACTAACCGTATACAAGGCAACACTGCAACCCATCTGGACATACGGGATAGAACTATGGGGATGCAGCAAGCCATCCAACACCAAGATCCTCCAAACTTTCCAGCCAAAAATGCACAGAATATTCAGCAGTGCTCCCTGGTACGCCTCCAACTAAACCTTGCACAGTGACTTCGAAATCCAGTACGTAACGGAAGTGGTTAGAATCAACGCCAACAAATGCAAAAACCGCAGCATTGAGCACAGTAATCAACTGATCAGAGCTCTCTTCAACCCCTTAGCCGACGGACGACTCAAACGATTACGGCCGGAAGACTGAGTCCAACAGCCCAACTCCAGTGAACCACCGATGGATGGTGCCTGCGTCACGACCTTTTCTCACCTCACTCTTACTAATTACTCTATCTAACTGAGTAGATTTAATTTGTAATATACAATAAAAAAAGAGAAATGCAGACAATGTTTAGTAGGAGAACGTGCGGGAAAGAAGCCATTTACAAGGCCTGCACACGGATGAGATGATAATATTAAATATAACTTAAAGAAGGAGACTAGGAGAAAATTGAGTAGGACTGACGTGTCTCAGGATGAGACAAATGGCAGATTCTTGTAAACCCAAACATAAATATTCAAATTCCATAAAATGAGGAGAATTTCTTGATTAGCTAAGCAAACAATAGCTAATGAGACATTAGCTTCTCAACGACTTTGCTGTGTGGTTGGTTAGTTACAATGTGTTAAGAAGCTTGGGAAAACGGCGTATCTTTCTATTTACTGACAGCCCGTTACCTTGCGCATTTTGAAATGCTAACTGCTATCACAATAATTAGCTACATTAGTCAGAATACACATAGCCACTTCTTTAATTAAGATACATTTTACGGCACAACTTTGTTAACATTTTATTTTGTAATGCCTTGCAATGTGAATATTTGAGGCTTAGCCTGTTCCAAGTTTAACTTTTGGGCTGGAACAGCGCAGTCAGTAAAATGAGAAGCCACGGACTGGACAGCCGGTGTTTAATTTCCGGGTCAAAGCTTCGATTACCGGTTTGGGTAGAAATCTTCCTCTTTATCAGTGCTTCCATTCCGACAATGGAGAAAATGCATTCTCTTTCTAAACGGAAACTTTAAACTCTTTCCTCAGAGACTCTGTGGCCAGTGTCGCTTTGTTTTCATTTCAACTTTAATGTTGCTGGATAAACACTTAAAGATATATGCACAATTATGTAGTTAATTTAGTAGGCTTATTTTGCACAAATTGACGAAAGAATTTAAAGTAGCTGATTTTACCGGAAAAAAAATTGCCACCAAATCCAGAAACTCTTGAGCGCACGACAAACTGGAAACTAAAGCAAAGATGGAAGGTTAATACGAAGACAAATATAAAAACTTGGTTCCTTAGTATGTGTACCAAATTTACGTTGTTCGGAAGGCGATAAGCAGTATAGGTTTGTGAATACGGAAATGAAAACTGACTTTCCATAAAACGCAGAAAATTTCTTGACTAGCTGAAAGTCCATTATATTCTCGAGCGGAACTCTAAATCATTCCACGTCTTTAATTACGATTCTCTCACAAGCTGTGAGGACGTACTTACTTAATTTAAAAGCTACTCACGCCCAATTTGTCTCATTATAGTGATTTGTGTCAACAGTCTCATAACACAATCAGTACAGAGCTTAGGCTGTGAAATGGCTAATTTACAATCATCCTTCAATTTCCGGCTGAGAGAGAAATTGTCATCCTCAACGCCACGTCCAGACTTACTACTGGAACACACACACACACACACATACAGTCTCATAATAATAGACACCGGGGCCACTTCCTATGGGGGTAGATCAGCAGGGTTGTGACGTTAAACACTCCAGTACCGAAGATGTTACACGTCTCCACTACAGTGGTTAGTAGAATGCATCCTTCAGTTTCAGTTAATCATGACAGCGGAATAACAGTGAGAGATGAATACTTCATCAACACTGCAGACGGGAACTCATAAGGAGGCTGGACGTAACGTGTTGTGTCTGCCGGTCCATACGTCACAGTTTCCGATGTGTTACTCAAGTCAGTGTTATGCAAATCTTGCTGCTCCTTGTCACATAAACCTCTGGTCTAATTTCCCCTCATCCCTATTTCATGATTTGCTTGAGCGAGCGTACATGTATTACGAACAGACCGCATTGTAACAAACGGGAAATCCTGGCAAACCTGTGCCTTTCTAAAGTGTAGGAAGAGCTCTAGAATCAACCTCCATCACATAAAAAAAGCTTTTCTTCAAACATTATTTTCTGTGAATATTATGGCCGTACTTCAGCAGTGGAAGGAATTCATATACTTAGTTACAATAGCACAAGTAATTAATTTCCCGTTATGTTCTGGTAGTCTTTAGAGAAGCTGATGGTAGTAAGGAGGCGTAACATGCAACTGGATGACAAAATGTTTTAAATACTAACAACATACCTTGTTCGCATAAGCGTAATATTTAAGCCAATCCTAAGGAATTGATACTGATATTACAAAATTGAAGCTATATGGGTATGTAATTTAGACTAGGTAAGTTTTGATGCCAATTGATTAATACATGTATAAAGTGAGATCACAACAACAAATTCTTGGCAGGAATCTCATGCGTATTGGACCGTGCATCATCTTGATATTTGAATAAAGGTTGACCAACTAGATGACACTTGCTTTATTATCTACTGCTCAACATGTTTCAGACGTTAATACGTCCATCTTCAGGAGCTTG
>Ga0123354_10005399_pt1 | contig 18560 bp, 14 predicted proteins | sample TergutLab28metaG_2_FD_97872 | JGI IMG/M metagenome (GOLD analysis project Ga0123354, IMG submission 97872) | Labiotermes labralis P4 segment gut microbial communities from Petit-Saut dam, French Guiana - Lab288 P4 | ecosystem: Host-associated > Arthropoda: Insects > Digestive system > Gut ...
ATCACTCATCGCATTGTCACCATACACTTGACAGATCTGGTGATGAATCTCACTTGGTAGCACATTCCTAGCGTTCAAAAAACGAATTACAGACCGTATTTCACAGTCGGCGGCCCGTTCAATTGCCTTAATCATGTTTAACGCACAGGAACAAACATAAACAACACGAATTTCACGAAATGGCGTCTGTAGCTTCTCAATTGATAGAGGAAGTCACTGCACAAGCGCAAAATGACAGTCTCGAGGATGCGCGAGAGATATGCGCAGACGGTACTTACTTTTCAAATAACCTACGTACTTCATTCTTAAGTGATGTTAACGTCACTACAGTTCAACTTCAGGCGGGCCGTCGGAGTGTCCGAATCGAATTTGAAGATATTCCACATTACAACTTATTTATATTTTACAAAAAAAGAAAAGTTCCGAAATGAAATGTTTGGCTGTTTGTTGAACCATTCCATTGCGTAATTCAGATATTCAATTTATTGATACGTTTAAAAGTTTAAGCGAGCAGTTTATCGAAATAATACCTGAAAATTAGTTCCGTGCGTCCAAGGAACCTGACTTACCACCGCCTGGAATTTTCGTCGGTGAGTGTTCAGGAAAAGAGTTTCTGTTTATTGTGAGAACCAAACAAGACATGTTGGGACAAATAGGCTGTTCCGAAACGTCGGTAACCAGCTACGAACCTGCGCGGCGTAACGTCCCAGAAGAGCGAAGGCCTCAACTAAACAAGACATGTACACCCGTCGGCTGTACATTCTCGGTGAGCAAAGGCTGGATTTAGCGAAGTGTGAAGATTGTGCTACCGCCTGCTCAACAAAAGCCCAGCGCTTGGAATGTTCTAAGGCTGTGCCCGGAAGTGATGACAGTGCCATATTTCCAAACGTTTATCATTTCCTATGATTTGTCCTTTTTCGATTTTATTTACCTTTTGTTAGTTACAGTTATTTACAATAGATATAGGCCTACTGTTGTATGAGTCAGACCCGTTCATATGTGAGCCGAATTTGCAAAAGGAAGCTTGGATTGTTTTTAATGACTTCACCGAGACATTTGACTGATTGACTGGCTAGGTTCCGCAGCGGAACGGTGGAGACTTTACTTCGCTTGGACGTCTCCAATATTCACAAATTCAATCTGAGTAAATCGAGTTCGTAGAAGTGTCAAGGCGTAAAACACAGTAAAAAAATACGCTTGTAACTACGTAGAAGAAGGAGCATGCTAACAAGATTTGAACGTACATTCAGTAAATGTAAGAGAACATGGATGATAACTGGTCTTTGCAAGTGACGAGATATATGTCCAAAACTTGCTTCTTGCCGCAGGAAGACAGATTATGGAACCAATTAGAAGAGACTTTAAAAGATGGCTTTAGAGGCGGAACTTACTAAGAAGTGAGTAGTAGAGGGAATAAGAAAAGGAGAAGAAGAGGGTGAAGGAGACGGTTAAGTATATGGAGGATTAGGATATGAATGAAAACACAAAGAGAAAAATGAAAGAAACTGGTGGAGGAGTATAATAATCGTAAAGAGGGATTTGGAAGAATGAAGTCAAGAAGAAGAAGATGCTTCTGAAGGGGAATGAAAAGGCAGAGTAAAAGAGGCGAGTAAAAAGCACATTACTGAGAAGCAAATACACAATGCATCTGAGAATAAAATGTGGAAGAAGAAGCAATAAAGAGGAGGAAGACCGAATGACGCATAAGAAGAAGAAGAAGAAGAATTAGATTAATTGTGAGAAGAAGAGAAGAAGACGGAGATATGAAGCAACTTGTGGGAGGTAAGGGAGGGGGAGAAGGGTGTTATCTGCACGAACAGTGGAACGAAAGCTGGCCGTCACTGTCCGTACGGCGATGTCGAACACTGCAGATGCTCGTTGGGAACTGTCTGGGTGTGAGGGAGGGCTGTCCATTGTTGTCATAACTGCGAGCGCGCAGGGTTGTTCGTTTAGTGTTACGCACTGACACGACAGCGTGAAACTGGAACGGACTTCGTTGTGGCAGTGCAGCGTCAGTCTACTTTTTAGGCGAATTCGCAATATAGCGAAAAACAGCTATTTAGCTTCGTCGTGTCTGTCTGTCCTTCCTTCCACATGGAACATCTCGACTCCCACTGCACGTATTTTCGTGAAATTTTCTACTAGTCTATCTTTCTAAAATCTTTCAAGAAAATTCAATTTGTATTAAAATCTGACAAGAATAACTGACATTTTACATGAAGATCTGTGTAAATATATGATAATATTGCGCGTATTTCTTCGTAGAATGAGAAGTTCTCTGTACACAATTTGTAGATAAAATCAAAACACATTTTGTTGTATATATTTATAAATTCGTGCCGTTTATGAGATTATATGGAGAAATACAGTATACCAGGACAGGCCACAGATGGCAATATAATGCGGCTCATGCGCTTTGCATGTTGTATCACTCAGGCTACATTCCCACTCAGAATATATAATACTTACTGCTTTTCAACTGCAACTACTGTTCGTGATCGCGCCTCAGTGTTACGTTATACCTATATTTATTGTGTGTTTTGTGTTTGTGTAAGCCTGTCCTGCACACATATGTCGATTCAGTGAACAGCTGTGTCCGACTTGTTCTTACTGCAATATATCTAGTTCTTTTATTTTCGGCAGTCGGTTGCTGAACACGGACCGATTTGTCGTACTGCAAATTTTTTGTTAGTGTAATTTTTTCTTTAGGAACTGAAAGCGCCTCTAGTTGAAAGTGAATTCGCTCTAATATGTGACTGTGAGTGTTTTAATGTGCGTTTGCATGTGTATACGTGAAATATATGTCTTTGTATGTGTGTACGGATGTGCGCATGTTTCCGTACGTGCATATGTGCGTTTTTGAATGTGTATATAGAGCTTATATCCGCATCACCCGCAAAATGCGCTGCCGACAAAATCGGGGGTTTCTAGGAGCACTCTGACACCCATCGTCAAATGGTGCGATATGGGCTGCAACCTCAAGACACCTGTACGCACCCAAATAGTTTTAAGTCGGAAAATATAAATACTCTGTGCCTAGATACGTATACAAGGAAGCACAAGTAGTAACGTTTTTACATTAAAGTAAGTAACAATTATTATGTTTATTGGACCGTGCATCATCTTGATAGTTGAATAAAGATAGACCAACTTTATGTCACTTGCTTTCTTATTTCATTATTTAATGCTCAACATGTTTCGAATGTTAGTACATCCATCATCAGGAGCTTGCGACTTATTTGTTGAGTTATTTCATGGGTTGTATTTCTCTGGTTCGATGTGTGTTGGTGTTATCGAACCAGAACAATAGAACCCATAAAATAACTCAAATAAGTCGCAAGCTCCTGAGGATAGATGTACTAACATTCGAAACATGTTGAGCATTAAATAATGAAATAATAGAGCAAGTGACATCACGTCGGTCTATCTTTATTCAACTAAGTATCATTTAATAAAGGAAGTTTTAAGAAAATTATCTTATGGAATGTGGTGCCATGTAATCCGGTTGAAATTTACCTATCTTCTCGAGCAGCCTACTGCCTGCACCTTCAGTGTCCACCGCCTCATCCTCTTTCCATTGACTCGCCCATTATCTACTCATGATTGAATTTCCCTATCATCTAACTCTGTTTTACCGTTGCGGTTGAAATCACGTCTGTACGTAACGTGACCATCAGTCTGCCACTCCTCATTAGAAACGACTAGACGTTTAACCAAGACAGGCAATGTACGTATGGCGTAACATTGAGACACATTCGCGTGAACATTGTTCCCTCGGAAAAGCAATAAGTATTACATATTCTGATGTGTTTTGTAGGTTTAGTTATCCAGCATGCAAAGTGCATTTGTCTTATTACATTGTCATCTGTGTTCTGGCTGTCACCACGATGTTTTTCAACATTCTTAAAAGGCACGATTTTCGGAAAAAAAAGTTCTTTTACAAAAATGTGTGTTTTGATTTTCTCTACAACGTTGTCTGCAACATTTCTTATTCTGAGCAGAACTGAGCGAGGTATTGTTATAAATGTGCTTAGGAATTTATGCAGAGTACCCGTTATTCTTGGGCCCGGTAGCTCAGTCGGTATAGCGACCGACCACGGGCTGGACGATCCGGGATCGAATCCCGGTTGGGGACGAGATTTTCTGCCCGTCCAGACCGGCCCTGGGGCCCACCCAGCCTCATGTAAAATGGGTACCGGATCTTTCCCGAGGGTGAAGTGCGGCCGGGACATGCTGCTGACCATTCACCCCCTTCTAGTGCCGCGGTCATGGAAGAGTAGAGCTACACCTCTACCCACCCTCTGGGCCACACCGGGCCTCTAACGGGATCACTTTACCTTTACCTTTTTACCCGTTATTCTTGTCAGGTTTTAATCATAATTGAATTTTCTCGGAAGATTTTCGAAAAATTCTCAAATGTCAAATGTAATGAAAATCCATCCAGAGGGAGCTGAATTGTTTTTTGGGGACCGAGAGTCAGACAGGCATGCAGTGGGACAGGCAGACGTGACGAAGCTAATAGTTTGGGAACGCGCCTAAAAAAAAGTTTGGTTTAGACACGAATTTGTGGGTGTGGCAGAAGGATAGTGACACTAAACTGGCCTACTGTTACATGGATTTTAACTTTGTTCATCATTTACTTATTCTTGGCCTCAAAGACCGATTAAATTCAGGGCCTTCTCTACTGCAAAAGTCTTTTGAAACAGAACGTTATAGGACTGCATTAATATTCTTTGAAAGACCGATTGTGCTGTCACGTGCTGAGATCGGGATTTGAACCTGTGATTCAAGTTTCATCGTAGCGAGGCATGACTCCCCTCAGATGGCGCGGCTGCCCAGGTTGGTCTTGCTTGTATTTATACGCCTTTTATACATATTCTCAGTTGTAAATTTCTTTTATCGCGCCACGAACTACCCATTACAGACGATCCAAGAGGATCTCAAACAACGCGCAATATAAGCCACTGCTGCCTTCTGTCGGTTGAAATCTCGAAGTCTAGACTCCTTCGCTAAGGAGACATTTCATCCATTCTCAAACAAAAGCCTTCTCTCCCTTCCCTGTTCTTAAGGGTCTCAAGATCACAGAGATTTACTGCAATCATATATAGGAACTTGAGGATCAACTTTCAAAAGACTCCTGGAGGATAAAAGAGCTCCGATTTAGAGATATCGAAGAGAAAAGTTGGCAAATCATCGCATCGAATCACATACGCCATTGTACATTTATGTACACTGTACCACAGAACGTCCGCTGTTTGTCTGTCCAGTGATTCGCTTTTCGTCGCCATGTACCCACCGGTTTCCAGCATTTGATGTTGCTTCACTTGTTTGTTTAGCCCACGTGACGTAGTCCATATACTTGCTAGGCTACGCGATGGACACCCGGTGTACTGTATTTCGACTTCAGACAGAGACAAAAGAATATTCCGTATTCCTAAACGTCAGACTGGCTCTGAGGTCCACCATTCTTCTATTAAGTGGTAACGTGGTCTCTTTCCGCCCGGAGTAAAGCGACTGAGGCGCAAGGCTGACCATTCACCTCCATCTAGTATCAAAGGTTAAGATTTAACGGAGCTATACCTCCACTTCCCCACTACGTCTTCATGGCGTGCATAGAGACAGCTGCTTTTTCATTGGTTTGTTATGAATGTTGTTAAATTAATAATTACTTTTATCTCTAATTTTTTAACATTTTGCAGCAAACTTGTGTTTGTGTGTGTAGGCTACATATTTAGGTATAACACTTAACAAAATATTAAAATGTGTCATTTTCTTCACAAGACCTGACAATCCAAAATATGCATAAAGCAAGGGAAATAGATACTCGTAAATAAATAAAGACAAAGAGGAAGAGATAAGCACGGAACGAAAGAAGAGATAATGACATTGGTAGAAATGATATAAGTGATTAAAAAGTGAAAAAAGAAGATGCTTATGTAAAACGGATGAATGTGAATACAGTAAGAAATAAATGCGTATGTCAGTTTAGAAGGAAAATGAGCAGGAGCTACACAAACGTACGAATAAATAAAGAAGTAAATGAAGGAGGGAAGGAAAGGAAGGACAAGTGGGAGAAGGAATGGACTTAAGGACGGAAGAAATAAAGGTAACAACGATAAAGAAATTAAAGAGAGAATATATAAAAAATAAACGCAGAAAGAGAGGAAGACAAACCAAACGAAGGCAGTACGTAAGGCGCGCAGAGAACTAAAGAAATATGTCAGACTCTTTATGAGTTTACATTGTGTCGTTATTCCGTCTCCGTGTTAAGCGACTGTTACTCGTTTATTGACGTACACCAACGCTAGGTGGCAGTGTGGTAGCCAGACACAGTCTGTCGTTATGAAGCAGTCATTCTTAGTAGTTACCTTTGGGAGCATCAAGCAGCGGTCATTGCAGAAAACAGATTTCTACAGTTGATAGCATGCATATTCAGTGGAATAATGATTTGTTATAAAATTATGCAGTGGATATATGGGAATGTATTTTTGGAAACAGTGGCCACAGATGGGAATTGTTTATTTCGAAGGGTCGGTGTACTACAAGGAGCTGAGTTTCAGTACAGCGTATTATGTTAAAAAGCTGTAGGCCTACTGTGCGTTTCGGCCCATATCTTGCATTTAAGTGTTATTCGTAATAATATGTACGGAAAATAGGAAATATGATTGAGACGACTGGAGCGCGTGGGAGTAATGTCGAAATGGTGGCTTAAAGAAAGTAAAACATGTGTTAAAATTGTGCTTGTACACGCCACGAAAGCGTTCGGAGGAGTGAAATTATAGCTACGTTCAGCCTCAACCTTCGCACTAGATGGAGGCCATTGTTCGGTTTCAGGCCCTGTCCACCTTAGGTTGGGGAAAAGCCGCTCCGGTGCTCATTTCATAGTAGGCTTGATGGGCCCCAGTGCCGGGCTAGACAGTCTGGAGAATAAAAAAAAAAACCTCTTATCCCTGCCGAGAATCGAACCACGATTTCTCGGTTGACTGGCCTATAGTCTGTAAGTACTACTAAAATCCACAATGCTTCTGTCTGTGTTTATGGGTGATTTGTGCATGCACGCCTGATGACTTGAGGCTGGTCAAACGTCTGACCGAACGCTATGCGTTCCCATTGTTTAAAAAAAACGGAACGGATTTTTTTTGACGGTGTGGTTTGAAAGATTTATCGATGAAATTCCAACGGTTTGTAGCTCGCAAAAGAATACAAAGGGAAGGAAATGGAAGTGAAAACGGAGCTTGTCTTGTACATGAGAACTGAATGAAGGAAGATTGGTTGGGGCGGGTGCAGTTGTATTCTGTGTGTGTGTGTGTGTGTGTGTGTGTGTGTGTGTGTGTGTGTGGCACTGCCTTTTAATTGGACTGGATAGAGCTTTAGAAAACCGAGAGTGTATTCAGGACTCTAGTCCATGGTGAAATTCGGAAGAATAATCACTGCCAGTTCTTGTGGAACACGCTGTGTATAGTCGTGTAATATGGGAAGTATTTTCGAAATACTGAATACGAAATAAAGTGGAACGTTATATGGCCATATTCTTTGTGTAATGATCAGCTCTAGGACATTTGCACACCCAGCATCGCCTCCCTACTTCACAGCAGTGAATTTGATCGAACGGAAATGGCCTGTATCCATTCTGTGTCGTTACACTGTAGAATTCTGTGACGGAATTTGGATCAGTAAAAGTTCACAAATCTCATCACCTACTTTAGTGGCAATATTGCACCGCTGGCACCGGTTTTCAAACTCATTTCGTTCAGAATTTCATGACGTCTTATGTGTATCTCATTTACTTTTGTGGTTTATGCCACGCCGCTGTCCGTATCTGAGGCTGTGTAGTGTCCATTGTAGGGTGATCCTTTAACCTTTCGATGCCTAATGTCAACTATAGTGGTCGTACCGCACCGCTAACCTCTAAAGTTGCATTTTATTTATTTATTCAACAAATATAGGTACTGAATATTTTAAACATGGTATATACTCTCCTTTTTTTCCCCTTCAAAATGCAGTTTGTTTCATAATTCTAACGTATTTGGTTCCTGTATTATTCACATTTTATATACAGGTGTGCCAAAATTAAAAAAAATAATTCCGGCGCCAAAAGGTTAATTGGAAAGGGTTTGGAAGGCAGCAGTCACGGTCTAAGCGAGCCAGTTCCCTGGCGTTTGTCAGGAAGAAATGAAGACCAAGAAGAACGTCATTAGTACGTAATGTCCTGACTGGAGTCTCAACATTGCACTTCCTGAATACCGGTGGTCAACTTCGTAACCATCGTTCTGTTTTCAGTAGCAGTAACTGCTCACTTCGTGTCCGGAAAGGAAAACACGGGTGTCTTACATCTGTAACAAGACAAGCAATGTACGTATACAGTAACACTGAGGAGTGTTTGTGTAACCATTGTTGCAGTGCAAAAGCGATAAGTACTGTGTATTCTGAGAGTGTGTTTGTGGCCTTAGGCATCTAGCGTTGTAAAGCGCATGTACCCTGTTATATTGTCATCTGTGGCCTGCCCCACTTTACAACATTTTTCCACATTATCTCATTAACGGTAAGATTTTCGAAAAAGAAAAAGGTTAGTGGACTTAAAATATGTGTCGATTTTCTGTATAATTTTTTTTTCTGAAACATTTCTCTGTCTGAGAAGAATTGAGCGAGGTATGATCATAATTGTAGATGGGTCAAAATCTAAAGTTCCCGTTATTTTTGTTCAATTTAACGAATCTTGAATTTTGGCAGCAGATTTTCGAAAATACTCGAATATCAAATTTTCCGAATATCCATCCGGTGGGAACCGAGTTGTTCCATGCGGACAGACGGGCGAGCAGATACGACAAAGCTAATAGTCGCTTTTAGAAATTTTGGCGAAAGCGCCTAAAAACTGATTACAATCATCGTATATTTCCTGTATGTTTATCTGGTGCATCCCGCTGTATTTTATTTATCTACTTAACCTGTTGTTCTTGGGTGTCCAATCGGCGGCCAGCCTGAGGGTTTCAGCGTATCGTTTTATTTAATTAATCAGTAGACATTACTAGTAGGCAGCAGGGCCCGCTCATCTGCCACTTTGTTAAGCTTCTTCTAGGGCTACCTTTGTATTACTGCCAAAAGGATCCGGAGCCGGGATAGCGTAGTCGGTACTCTGAGTACGCTACGAGCTAGAGGATCCTGGGTTCGAATGCTGGCAGGGACAAGAGAGTTTTATCTTCTGTAAGGGCTAGCGCGCACGGATGGTTTTACGAGCGCGCGGAAATTCGGCCGCTGCGTCTAAATAATGGCGAGTATTTATTGGGTGCACGCACGAGCGGAAAAAAATCGCTAGCGATTGTTAGTTTTTGATAAAAATTATATGCAAGTTACAATGGATTCTGAGGAGAAGGCTGTAATTTGTGCGGTACTAGTTCGTTTTTTAAAAGAAAACGAAGAAGGAAGATGTGGGTTCATCCTTTAATCAGCCGAAGACTGCTTTCATAAATTATATGAGGACTTATTTGCGTATCCCCCCAAAAATACTTTTCACTTCAGTAATAAATTTTTCTGTGACAAAATAGTCCTTTTCACTACTTTAAGGCATTTTGAGAGCACGAAGTCGTCGGTAGGTTAGACCCGGTAATTTATGTAGAATGTAGGCAAATACCCATGAGCGGTTGTTTGGCCGCTGGTGCTAGAGCATTCACGTGTTAACAGTTGGTTAATTTCCTACGATGGCAACCACAAAGAAAATGGAGCGGGTTGCCTTTTTAAAACCGCCGCAGTAACTTGACCGCTCGTTTGTCTAGACTCATTTACGTTAACGGGTTCTATTCAAGGCGGTTGAAAACCCGCAACCGCTTAGCGGCCAAAAACCGCCCGTGCGCTCTAGCCCTGAATCGTCCCGACCGGCTCTGGGGACCACCCAGCCTCCTATTCAATAGGTACGGGGTTGCCTTCCCAGGGGCAAAGCGGCCGGGGCGTGATTTTGAGCACTCAACTCCATCTATCGCTCAGGGTAAGAATGATTACAGCAATACTACGTACCTCTGTTTCCCCCTATTTGCCTTCATGGCCTGGACAGGGACAGCTTTACCTCTTAACCTTTGCCAAAATAATTCTTACTTTTGAATATTAAACAGCCTATACTTGAGCACGGTTATCAATACAAAAATGTATACCCCTTGCAGACATTCGTATTTCTGATGCTGGGCTACTCCTGGGTGTCGAGAAAGCCTTGACGTCCCTTCTGCAACTGTAAGGGTTTTATGAATTATGAGGGGCACTTTACTAACCCCGATAGTTGCTAGAAGATATAGTTCAAGTTTGGGAGTAAGGACTGCACATTGTAACCCACAGTTCGGGAACCTAGTTAACACTGATGCAAGCGTTGCAACATATACGTATATGTTGCGAAGTAAGGAAGGCTACTCGTCTCAAACATAATTTGGAACACCTAGTTCACATAGAACCTTATGCACTGATCACACCTAGCATATGTAGTCTGGTTCACCTAGGTTTCAGTAGCAAAAGGGTTAGGAAACTGTGAACTACACTTGACACGACAATTCTAATGTGTGGGTTACAGTGAGGTGATTTTTGTAACAACATATGTTTGGTTTGAACGAATTAAAGCTGTTTGTAAGAAATGACAATTGGGAATTCCATTTAACATTGATCTCCTAGATGTATGGAGGAAATTTCGAAATCACGAACGCCAGTTATAACCCTTTAAAGACGAAGCGCAGACTGCTTTATTTAAAGACTCATTTCTTATCTCGCAGTAAACACTTTACTTTTCAACTCGGTTATAAAAACCAATCAGTTAATGTTAAATGGGCAGAAATCGCTGTTTATTCTGAGATAAATACAAAACACATAAATACAGTGTGAGCAGAATGTTAATTCTAAAGATTTAAACGTGTTGTTGCACGCAACCAGCAGGCTTTATAGGGTTAACTGTTAACGGCAGAACAGTATTCTGGGGCACTAGAGGATTTAAACGCATCACAGTACGTGTATTGTATTAGGTTATCGATTTTCAGGCTGTCTGTTCTGTTACAGGGAACAAGGAAACCAGATTTTTTTTAAATGTAAGGTTGTATTATCCTCTTAGCGCATAAAAAACTATTCATCAACAACAGACCGTGGTTCAGTGTGTAAAAACCCATTCTCTATCCATCTCATTCTACATGCTTGTGAGCTTGAGGAAGGTTAAAAATGCTTATTGGCTCGAACTTTACTTTCGCCATTAATACCTCATGCCATACCAGCAGCTAATGATCCGTCGTAGAGCCTTCCCCTCTCAAGAAAGATCCGTGTCACCGTACTGATGTGGAAATGCCATGCAAAGCTACGTGGCAACTACAAGCATCTCTGGTCTTCCTCTAGCATTACGTATGCATCACAGCAGCCTTCACGCCGCCGTGCAATGTGAAAGTATATTAACCCTTCGAGAACTGACGTTTGTCTCAACTACGTATAAAATCCAGTTTTCCGCCTCGCAGAGGGCAGATGCGGTGTCCACTGTAAGGACCAGCCACTCAGTGGTGTTTAAGGAAATACTGGGCGCTTATTTTTATAATCGTACGAAGCACATCGATACACTGTGTGACAAAATGTAGAGTGTTTCTGCTGCAGTAGGTCATACGTATAGTCAAGGATTTGAACGATTGAAACAATAAGTTCTGGTAGGGCCTATAGATGCTTGTTGTTACTCGGTTTTTTTTTCTGTGGCAAAACAGTCCAACTCGGGGCCTAGTCCGCCTCATTGTTGAGGTTTATAGATCACACACAGACACACACACCCAGTAGGACTCCTCTGAATGAGCGATCAGCTCGAGGCAGAGACCCCTACGTACACAATACACAATAAACACAAGACATGCTCATCCATACCTTCCTTAGGATTCGAATCCGCGGTCCCAGCTAGCAGGCGGTTTCAGATCTACGCTTTAAACGGCACAGTCACCTGACTGTGCCGTTTAAACGTCAGTTTATACCCACACAATGAAGCTATTAGGAACCATCAATTAGACTGTGCCGTTCTTTAATAAAGTTTTGTGCACAATTTCTACTGCTACATATTCTCCCTAAATTTTACTTGCCAGATATAACTTCTTGACACTTCGACCCTTAAAGGTTTACCATCATGTCGTTTTTGAAACTTCTGGAGCCAATCATCCAGTGACGCGGCAACACATCTCAGAAGAACGGTCACCTCACGTAAGCCGCTGCGAAAGCCTAAAAGCTCGCGTAACTGCTACCAGTTTATAAATCGAGAGAATGGTAGAGTATGTGTTGTTTGTGAAGTTAGGTTTGGCTACCAGTTTATAAATCGAGAGAATGGTACAGTATGTGTTGTTTGTGAAGTTAGGTTTGGCTACCAGTTTGTAAATCGAGTATGTGGCACAGGATAGGCTGTCGTGAAATTTAGGCCTATCAACCTATGAACTTGGCAAATTCTGGTGACACGCAAGTCTTTGGAGCCGCGCTGACGGAAGGGATTTATCTCAGAAAAATTTTTGACAGCAAAGTGCTAGAGCCTGTTGTATAAGTGATCTGAATTCGAAGGCTAGCATAAAACATTTGGAAAAACAGTACACCTTTATGTCGACTGACTGAGAATTTCAAACACAAACATTTTAGCGGAACTGCAGATATGACGAGGTGAGGGTAGAATTGTATCTGCGTCGGAGGGGCAAAGGATGGATCAAAAGCGTGAACTGTTGCTGGAGAGAGGCGAGGTTTATGTAAAGACGAAGAAATGCGGGAAGAAGGCGGAGTTAAATCAAAATATGCGTAGACAGTTCTGTGTCAATTCTGCTGCCTTCCATGTCCTAGCATATACTTGTTGATTACCTTTGTTATGCAGTCCTATGGTTACAGTATCGTATGCTGATGGGTTTCGGATGAACTCTTCTTCAAATCTGAAATAGTTTAAAAATAGTGTCGGTGGGTTTATTATAGTCGCAATAGTCTTGTACGAATACCGATTTTTTTCTCAGTAAATTTAACTGTTGCAAATTGTTCTTAGGACAGAGCGAATATAATTTTGGAGCATGTTTATCCCGAATAATCAGGCCATAAATAATTCTGCCACTGTCCTTAATAGCTCATATTCTACGCTTGTTACATTGCTCTTCGGCCATGTGGGCAGCAAGGTGCTCCACCATGTCGGTAATTTTGTGTTGTTTACCTTTTCAACATGTATTTTAAGATGTCTTGTGTGTATTGTTGTTAGTTGTCTTGTGTGTATTGTTGTAGTTGTATTATGTGTATTGTTGTCATGTGTAGTTGTTGTATGTACTATGTGTGTATTGCTACTTTTGCTTTAGATGCAGGACTGCTGGCTAGAAGTCAGTATTCGGAAGGTCCTGCGACAGGCCACCTCGACACAGGTTTTTCCTAGTTTCCCTGTGTCTATATGCAAATGCTGAGATGGTTCCCAAGATACCAAGTTACCACTACATGCTTCTCATGTAGCCCTCCCGACTTAAATTTATTAGTAACCAAATTCATATTTTGTACACATGTAAAAGAACCACTGCCACTGGGTGAGAACCCAATTGCAGTTAATAATAATAATAATTATTATTATTATTATTACTACCATCCGAACAGGATGGGTGCGCTGGAGACTTCGGAGTCTATGTGGACAGTCCTCCGAACCGACGTCTCACACTGTTGATCGATTGGCAGGTTACGTTACGACGCTATACCAGTTACTGGATTTGAGTGCAAATTATGTGGTTCGTAATTTGATTCAGGAGGTTAGTCGCTGAACTCTCACCGCGGGGGCCTGAGTTCATTCCCGGTTCAGTCAGTGTAGAGTTCGTGGTGGACAAAGTGTTCCGTTGAATATTAACCTTATCCAGAATGAAAGTTGTAAATGTGGTAAATATTAGAGACCAGTTCTGGTTTTGAACAGTGATCGGTATTGGATAAAGTGATGAAAATTGTATTATCTTGTTTATGCAAACTGGAGTAATTGAACTGGGTCTGACGGAAATGACGTTCGCCCAGCAAATTTTTTGTTGTTGTGAAGGACACATACAACTTTTAATTGCAAAGCTAATTTTGTTTAAATAATACACACGAGTTTGCTTTTGCTTGCAATGCCCCTCTTAACAATACCAAACAAACTCTTGATGCTGTTCATGGAACCAGTCGCTGCTTAAAATTGTAATCTTACAAAGTTCATAAAATGCTCTTTGGACAAAATTCAGAATTGCCTAATGTTAAGACATGTGGTACAATCGTTATCAGCCTGCTTTAAGGTGTTAATCGAAACGCGTTTAATGATCTCGGGATGATAGACGCACGTTTGCCGACAGACGGACGAAACTTCCTAACTATGCACTCATTCTATGCATTTTATATAAAGAACAGATAAAAACAAATGGATTCAGAAATCATTGTCAGGCTGTAATTGAGCTGCAGACGGTCTTGATCCAAGGAAACAAGCCAGTTCAAATCGGAAAGATTTAATATAGTTTCGTTTTTAAGGGGCGGAGTAATGGAAACACACTGTCAGGACAATTATGCCACTATGGAAGCTTTGCAGATTCGGTATACAGGTTGATTCAGGAGGAATGGTCAATATTTTGGGAGGTGACAGTGTCGGATATTGTGGGAAAAAAGTTCGTGTGAACATGTGTCTAATTATGAATGGTTACCCGAGATAGAACTGCTTGAATCTACTGACGTAACTGCGTTAGATTTTTGTCTGTGGAGTTGGATGCAGAGAGAAGTTGACCAAAGAAGTTTGGATACACAAGACGAATTGCTGGCTCCCATTTTGTGTGATTTGCCCTCATGAAGGAATCTGAAGATCAACTCGGACGCACAACACGCGATCTTCGCGCACGAGTTGCCAAAAGCATCGAGTCTGACGGTGGGATTTTCGAACATTTATTGTGAACTGTAACAAATTAGTCGTTTCTGCATTAAAAAAATTTGTTATTTAAACATGGCAATAAAAGTAAAATAAAATGAACACATGGTGCTCGAAACATGTAGAGGGATGAAATAAAAGCTATTGTGAAAAAAATTTTTTGCATCAAGTTGGTTAAATACCGAGATAAATATACTGAGATGCACGGTCAGCAAAACGTCAGAACTGTAAGTAGTTTCTATTTCTTTTTTACCATTTACAATGCTGTGGTATTGCAAAGAGCCCTATCTCGGTAAACATTCAGAATTAGACACATGTTCATATGAACGTTTTTTTCTTGCAATGACCCTTACCATCATCTCCTAAAATATTGACCTTTGTTCTTGAAACATCCTGTATACTCAAAACAGCTCTTTGTGCCTACTTTGGAAGAAATATGTTCAGAAGGATATTTTGCCTTCTTGTTACCGTAAAAATAATTTCATAAAGCATTTTCCGGAAGCAGTACAGTAGGATGCGTTTACTTTTAAATCCGCGTGATTGATTTTTTATAATGAAATGTAATTTGCGTTCCGTTCCAGGTGGAAACACTGGAGCATGCTGTCAGGCCATTTTCTTTTACGCTACGTGAAAGAGAGACCAGAATAGCTATTGATCGCTTGATGACCTGTCATATGGCCCTTTCAGCCTAATGACCTCACTGGAACATCTGATGCACCAAATTGTGGAAGATATGTCGTTTTATCCGTGTTCGATACATATTTGCTAGATACCGTACCTCTTGTGACGGTGGACATATGTGGCTGTTGCATTAATTCATAGTAATTTTGGTCATTCTGTGTTTTTAGTACAGTTGTATGATAAAAAAGGGCACATTTGCATGTGATGGTGCCATTGATTGCGTTGTCCCAACAGAGAAAGGCTGGTGACGTCACGCTAGGGGCAATTAGGCACAGTGCGATCGGAAACGGGGATTTGCACCGTGGCCAGTCCGACCCCCATTGTCATGGAAATTGCAGGAATTAATTGCTTGTTCGTTTTCGTTTCTACCGTCATCAGCACGTGCAATTCATAGCAATCCGCGGGGTTCGTATGGAAACGAACGACGAATTCTAGTTACGTGAAGTCAAGTTGGCCGTGGGCTTAATTAAGATTCACGATATAAACACGTGTCCCTGTCCTGAACTAAGCACCAGCCACGAGGGCGTATTAAATGAAGGCGAATGAAATGAGCTGGACGCGTAGCAAGCACTGGGGAAAATGTAAATATGTACGAAATTTTAATTGGAAACCTTGTGTAAGGGGACACTCGTCAGATGTAGACATAGCGTGTAGAATAACACTGACATTGTGGTTATCATGTTGAGACGTAAATTTGGGGAGTGGGCTGAACGGGTGAAAGAAGTGTCGCGTTGTAGGGCAAATGTAAATTCGCTAACGATCTTTCGGTAAAGTGCGAGTTGATGAAGCTTTCTCTCAAGACAAAGATACATTTTTTTTTCCAGAACATTACACTACTCTCCTGTATTCGGTAGGTGTTTAGAATATCCGCTAAATTGCAGGCTATTATCAAGGTAATATTTCGTGGTGTTCCTCCGTTTCTTCAAGAAAATATCAGGGGATAGTGTTTTGAAATGTGTTACAACTTCCTACATCGCCTTGTGATGAGCACTGAACTTGACTATACTACGCACGTGTAGACGCTAAATTACTTCTGTACTTGATATCACGATCCATCCACCAAATAACGCCTACAGTTAACATAGCTGAAAGGTGCGTGCTGAGGTTATGCCTTATCGAATTTTTTGGGAGGTTGACCACCGATGATGAATAGGTTAACGGTTTGGAGAAGTCTGTGACCTACTGCAAAGTGATATTCTTATACTTGCGTGGAGAGATTGACGAAAAGTATGATTGATTTGAGTCATTATAATCGATAAGGAGGGCGTCTATTTCGTTACTTGGTGTACGGAACGATATGAGTTTGCGAGAATCTGAGAACGGATTGCTCAGGAGAGTATTTAAATCACGCCGTAATGAGGCCTAGTATGCTAGTACGATAGACCTGATGATGTCTTAATTTACTGACGCGAAACCTGTGGTCTATACGATTTATTGTATTGGGTGTCTCTGCTGACGGAAATATTTTTCTTCTGAGTAGGCTTATGCAACACGCAACGGGATATCGCATAAAATAGTGTAATCATGTTTCTATTTACTGTTTACGAACCGTTTATGATAAACTTTATAAAGTTGGTTATGAACTTATTTTAAATCAGGTATTGCACTTGAGCGCTACTAACCAATTTCAAATTAACTAAACGACATTTAACGTATAGTTGGGCCGAAATCCTTTCATTTGTTTTGGAGGGTGAACAGGGGGGGGGGGGGGCAGGCAGACATATAAGGCCTGCGAATGCGTTTATCGTATTCACTTCGTGCAGCGATTGATTGTGAGGCAAGCATAACAAAAGTGAATGAAAACTGGAGACAAAAGCCATCGTGCAATCTTGAAAGCCTCGAATAAATTTTCTGACGCTCAAAAGTTGACACCCCTGTCTTACGATAGTGTGCTAGCAGTACTGAATGTTGGCAGTTTCCTTTCAGTCGCTTGGAAACCAGAAATGTGGCCGTGGCCTATAATATATAATTTTAATCCTTTTCTAATGTTGTTTGAGGGGACATTTCCACCCAGGATGGACCTTTTCATGTCCCTCATCTTCCGCCAGAGACCTGTCTTGATTCATGACGGTCATATCCCCTCTCCATCCTCCCGCCATGTAATATAAAAGGTGAGATATGGGAGGAAATGTACACAAGCGCTGGAAAATAACCAAGGAAGTATACTAACCATATTTACTGTCGGTGGGAGTCAGCAGTGCAATACAGGGCTGAAACTGTAGAAGGATATATGGCAGTGCGACCTTTGGCACTCCTCACTGACTTCTTCGTAGTTTTCTTCGGTCTTTCTAATCACATGCTTTAGCAGATGGCCTGCTTTTTGTTTAATTTAACGATGTGCTTACGGTTCATCTTATCCATCTGGTTTATCTTTCCCCCTCCTCCTTCATTTAATGGATTTCGTGCAGCTGGGTATTAATATGATTGGAGACTGTCATGTTTGAATATCTCAGTTCTTAATCTGCTACTTTGAATAATAGGAACGTGAGAGCCTTGCGAGGTTTCTAAACGAGAGCGACGGTATCACTACGTAAAGAGAAACACCGTATGTGGAGATGAGGAATGAAAGTACAGGCACTCTCAGGTTTATGCAGTTTTAAGTTACGCTGTTTCAGACTTATTAATTTAAGAAAATAAGAAACTGAAAGAGTAGCATTTTTAATCTAGCGACGAATTTTTCGTTGCGGGGTTGAAAGCGAAATGAGACAAAGGTGGCGAAAGAATACCGCTGGGCCATTATGCAGGCGTCGGAGCGGTCATGCTACGACCGATCAGATTCCAGTGCGTTCGAATTCGGATTTCGACTCGGTTGCTCTGTGTGTGTGTGTGTGTGTGTGTGTGTGTATGGGTTTGTGTGTGTGTATGTAATGTGTGTGTGTAATGTGTGTGTGTGTGTGTAATGTGTGTGTGTGTGTGTGTAATGTGAGTGTGTGTGTGTGTGTGTGTGTGTGTGGGTGGATTTGTGTGTGTGTGTGTGGGTGTGTGTGTAATGTGTGTGTGTGTGTGTGTGGGTGTGTGTGTG
>Ga0123354_10005400_pt1 | contig 18560 bp, 7 predicted proteins | sample TergutLab28metaG_2_FD_97872 | JGI IMG/M metagenome (GOLD analysis project Ga0123354, IMG submission 97872) | Labiotermes labralis P4 segment gut microbial communities from Petit-Saut dam, French Guiana - Lab288 P4 | ecosystem: Host-associated > Arthropoda: Insects > Digestive system > Gut ...
AAATCTGTCTAACACTTTCCTTATTGATGTTGGTAAGTTCAGAAATTGCTTGAATGCTCAGTCGGCGGTCTCCTCGAACAATTCTAGCGACCTTCTCCACATTCTCTTGAGTTTTCGCAGTGGAAGGACGGCCCGGTTTTGGATTGTCCCCGACGTATTCCCTACCCTCCTTAAACTTCTTAAACCACTCGAAAACTTGCGTGCAAGATAGACACTGATCACCATACACTTCTGTCAACAAATAGTAAGTTTCTGTGGCAGATTTTCCAAGTTTTGTGAGGAATTTGATGTTAACACGTTGTTCTACATTATAACTCAGCATTATTCCGACGGAGCTCAGACACACGATCCGCTTCTAACAATGGTCACGGCCAGACTAACCGATGTGCGTGAATCAACCTTTGTGTGATGGTAGAGGGAAGTCCATGGGTCAATGCCCTACCCTCCTCTTCGTCATTGACGTGGTCGGAAATGAGTAATAAAAGCAATCCGGTTTCTTTATTGCCACACCTCGTACATATTATTTTCTCCTACGTGCTTCAGCTCATCTGAGCTGTCATCAAGAAGAACCAAGTACAAGAGAAAATATGCACGAAAACACTAACTTTTATCCTCGCCAGACTGTGTAGTTCATGCTGGTATACGATACAGCAGCAAGTTTTATGTATACAATCTAAATGATGATTAAAACTTGATGATGAAAATAGTGACAAGTGTGTGTTCAGCTATCATAATTCATGTATATAAACCATCTGGACATTCAGTGTATTTCTTAAATCCTTATATGACCCAGTGCCATTACGTTATAACTGTGATGTGTACTATTTATGTAATAATACAATCTGCAAACTGACCCCGAGTGCATTTTGTTGGAATTACATGTATATAACTGTGTAATTCATGGAAAATTAAGAATATTAAGGTTAAGTCAGCTGTTTAGAAGGAATTTATATTTGTTTTCTCTGAGCTTTTCCATCATTTAACATTCAGTGTCAATAACACAAAGCAAAAACTCAGTATTAAATTTTCTCAGTTCAGCACTCAATTTCATGGTTCTCCAGAGCAACCTCAAATGGCAGTTTCACTGCATTTAAAAGACTTGTTGTGTAACATCTTCTATTTCCTACTTCCTTCATTTCTCCCATGCTCAAAAACTTTCCCAAGAGGAAAATAATCTGAATGTGAAGACTATTAGTTTCACAAATCCAACGTAATAAAACAAATTTCAAATCATCATTAGCCCGAATTACCCCCTGAAATGACAAACTCCATAGAGCAGAGTCCTTTCTGAGAAGCTTATAATTCATCAGCTGGTTAAGAAATTCCCTCAGTTTTACCAAGTTCACAAGAGACTGCCACCGGTCCCTGCTTTGAGTCAAACGAAACCAGTCCATACTCAATATCAAGCATGCTAAACCTATGGCGAGGCATGGGGCAACGTTGGTAAAGTTTGGTCTGTATGTGTGCAAAATATAATTCAATACACAGAATGAGGAATGAATACATATATGCATTATTATATGTACTCCTATGGATCAAATGAATGCAAAATAAATTGAATTGTACAGTTTTACCTGCATACCTTTCTCTACATCATGTGCAACAAAAGTGTACTTATAATAATAGATAAAATTTATAAAAATGCAATTCACAACCTAGACTAGGGTGTTGCTATTTTTAGATTGTTTGTACAAAAAGAACTAGTAATGTAGTGTATGTCTCCATAAATAAACAGCCTTTCAAATTTGCTTCATCATTCTATCCCAGGTTTTGCCAGACAAATGATTAAAAGATGTGTTCCCATTTCAAAACACTTGTGTAAGCAACATGTGCCTATGAGGAACAGGATGAGTGGGCCTGCCCTAAATCCTTTCTAATCACAAAATTAATAAAGAAATAATGAACTACAAATTTCACAGATTACATACAGCAATACAATGTAGATGCAGCAGTAAATACGTAAAAAAAAAAAATGAGCTGCACAACATACTGTAAAATATCACCCTGTTCCACTAACAAGATATAAAGATTCTGTTTTAAAATACAGCCAAAGTTAGTTACAACATCATACAGAGGACTGAATATTTTGTGTCATTAGAAATGAGTGTTGTTCTAACCAAGTAGTACAATGTTATGGTTAACAGTGAGGAGTTCCTTGGCACCACAGAATATCTGATGCTAAAGGGGAGGTGTCACATTAACTGATGTCATTATAACTTGGTTAGACTGTATTATAAAAGTATTTAATATGTACAATACATATGAATAAGAAAGCATGGCAATCTATTATCTAGAACCCTCACCTTTATCTACCACATCTAATAACATAAAATAGGAACTTATTCATAAATATGCCTATTCCAAACAGCTTCACAGACAAATTAGTATTAAGGATACAGTATATTAATAAGCATTCATTCATACTAGAGACCTTAGTTATACAAGAGGTACTTACCTCCATTAATTCTGCTGCTATCTCCATGAACAGTCTCTCAACATTTTCTGCTTCTTTTGCTGATGTTTCTAAATAATACATACTATGCCTATGGGCAAAATCCTCTCCCACATGGGTTGGGATTTCACGATCTTCTCGGTCAATCTTGTTCCCTATTTGAAAAGAAAAATGGATGAAATGGAACAAAGGACATGGTTACTTACCACTACTGTAACATGCAATATTACTTCCATTTTCAGTCTGTGTTAAATTTGTACCTTGCTTTACTTTTGCTCACATCTGACTGCATTGTGATTTAGGTCTGTTACAAGCATTGTGAAAGCACTACAAAGAAACTAAATTTACTTACATTCTATAGTTCAGATTTCATCAGGTGTGAGTGGCAGAAATGCAAATAGAATTTACCAAATACAATGCAGATTCATCTATTAACACACTTTGGAAATTTGATGTCCTAAGAGTGTTTTGAAGCACTAATTATATAAATACTAAGAGACAACAGCAACAGAACTTACTCTACAGCCCTACACTCTCTTCTACATTCTGAACGAACCACGATTTAAAGTCCCTTTACTGAAATTTAATGACAAATTCACAGCATTACTAACCTACTAAAACCCTGAGTACTTTGCTGCTAGCATACTCTTCAATTTCCCGCAACCAGTCAGGGAGGCAATCAAATGTAGGTTGACAGCTGATGTCATATACCAAAATAAGTGCATGAGCTGAGCGGTAATAACTTTGTGTGATGGATCGGAATCTCTCCTGTCCTGCAGTGTCCCAGATTTGTAACTATTCAGAAAAATAATAATGTATAAATTAACACTTACATGCATATTAAAAAGAATTTTCCATCTATGAATACCATTTTATAAAGACAATTATATGCATACATTTTATTAACTTCAATTGATACTCAACTGACGAATTTTTTGCAATATGAAATACAAGGGAAGTAATCAGAATTGCACTGATGGCTGCATAATAAATGAGAGAAACTGAATAATATGGCTGAAAACCAGCATTTGGAGAGAATATGAGAGATAAAGGTGCTCCTTACATATGGGGAGGAGGTTGTCAAACATAAATTATTAAAATCCTCAGAAACGAAGAAATGGTGAGAGCTTGTGTACGGGAAATAGTACAATGTGAGCAATAATGTAGCCTATCAGAATACATGAAACTGTGCACACATAATGGATACAAGCAGGTCTGGTGAATACTAACTTAAAATTCTATTCAAATGCAAATGGAAAGATAAAAGACAGTAACAGACAATAATATGGAGGCTACCAGACAATACAACCAGAAAAAAAAAACATTTATGGACAGATGAGAAAAGAGTGTAATGATAAATAGCAGTGATAAAAAGTATTAGCAGTAAAATGAGTAGAGGAAGATAAATGGGTATATTTAAACAATCCGTGTTCTACTAGAACCTGGTGTTACACAGAAAGAGTTCCATGTGATTTGAAATTTAACTCAACGCATAATGATGAACCAATTCAATTAAAGACTTCAAGGAATACACAGCTTTTCAAATAAACTAAATTTTTTTGTTGCAACAGACCTTCTACTCAATAGTGAAATATTTGTCTTATGAAGTTTTAAGATGGGAATGTAACTGTACATGAAATTAAGACTTACTGGAAATTGATAGAGGCAGAGGCCTTGTGAACATTCAGAGTGTGGTAAAAAATTCACTAGTATGCTACAGAACCGAAGTGAATAATGTGCTCTTATAAGAAAATTAGTAACTTAGTAAATCAGTGGAATTTGTTCATATGTCACACCCCTTATATAGAAAACTGTAGTAACAAGTATGGACTAATATGAGCATTAGTGTATATAGACACAATAATGAAGTGTCCTATATAAATTCTGTCAAGCAGGATAAATAAAATACAATTACAGACACAATTAAAATCACACTGGGATCAAATAGTTCAACATGTTTCATGTTCTGCAGTACAGCTATAAAGTGTCTCACAGAGTTTTAAACAGTAAATTAAAATGGCTTATAGTACAGCAGACTGTAACTAAAACTGTGTCAATAAAATTTACACAGACTTCTAGATTAAATGAGAGGAACATACAAAACTGTAAGTTGCCACAATTTGTATGCTCTTCACGTAAATATTAAATCAGCTTTAATTAAAAAAATACAGTTGATCTATTATCTAAACAATCAACTCTGTGTGATACTTCAAAATACAGTCCTCAGTAAACCCAGCTTACTGTACCTTGATTTTCTCATTATCTATCTCCACTGTCTTGATCATAAAATCTACCCCAATTGTAGCACCTTGACCAGGAGGAAAAAGGCCCTATAAAGAAATAAGTCTAAATTTAGGGCACAGTTGTTAAAAATTGAATTAAGTGAACGTTTTTAATATGTTGACGGAATGATTTTTACCTGTGTAAACCTTCTAACCAAACACGTTTTCCCGACACCTGCATTTCCAACAAGGACAACCTTAAATAAAAACTTATAGTCTTCCATTTGATGTTTTATTACGCCACCTAAAATGTTATGGAAAATGCATTGTGTTAAATAAATTCAAACAATCTTCAAATCATCCTCCAGCAGTGAAAGGTTGACGTGAATCAGTGCATTCAATATTTCACCTTGATAGCTCAACCTTGCCCATCTGTCCTAGATAACTCTGTCGCAATAATGTAATCACATACAAAACTTACAACTACCTTGTAAGATGGCAAAAAAATAACAAATTATGTATTTACTGTAAACGGCTCCAATTTATTATTTGTACAAATTGTCTTCGCGAGCAGACAGGTTGCATCCATAGCGACAACTATCGGATGGTACATCAACTACAGCCCACATTGGTAAATGCAAGTTTCGGGGTACGTAACAGTTAACGTGATTGGATAGAGGTGCGTCCCATTTTCAATGCTGTTCTGTGCCTACCAATTAGAAACGGTGTCACTGCGTTGGGTTGTGCAACGGCAACGTAGGTAGCCATTTTGAGAAAGTTTTGGTGCAGGAGTGTTAGTGTTGGAGTGATAGGCAGGAAATAGTTTCCTGCAGACATTTATGCCGTTGCTATGGAACAAAAATTATATCATGTTTAATACAAAGTGAACTAGGTAATTTGTTTGTTGCATTAAAATCGTTTTTGATAGTGAATCGCAGAGTTGAGGAATGTTGCAATTTTCCAAGCTGTTCCGTTAGGTGTTGCGTATGGTTTCGTTACGAAATGGTGAAGAGTTATTAAACGTACGTTATTTCATTGTTTTACAGTGAAGTGTGGTGTGAATGGTTTCATAAACTGCCAGGATAATATGACATCGATGGTAAAAATGTCCAAGGTGGCGAAAGAGGTAGCCGAAGAATATGCGTCCTCGTTATCGGATCTCACCCTGAACAGCAAGCCATTGATCAACATGCTGACGATGCTTGCTGAAGAAAACATAATGCATGCTCCCATTATCGTCCAGGCTGTGGAAAAGCATCTTCAAAAGGTCATTTTTAAGGTTTTGTTTGAATTTGTCGCATCTTGAGGCTTGGGAACCTCAAAATGTAAATTATGATCGGTAAAAGAATTTATTTGCAGCAAGGAGAACCTAATTCTCGCTCTCGAATCGAGCTTATTGTTGCTGTATGCCCCCGATTATTTAGCAGCATTTGAAATTGAACACAGCCTATGAGACCAGAAGAAAGCTGAGAATTAGGTTTTCCAAACGTGGTGTGTATTTTGCATTGTATATTGCTTCAAGTGTAGCATTTGTTCAGTAATGGAAAAAAAGTAGTTGTTGAAAACCAACAAGTACAGTTCAGTTTTTGAGGAGGTGAAGTATGGTGGTAGAACAAGTACATTCATCGTTACTGGAACATTTCCTTAATACTTTCACATTAGCATTATTCTGTTATATAACAGTATTACATAAGTATCCTAATGTAGAATGGAACAAGTCTGGGGTTGGATAGCCACTTATCTAACATATTGAGTGGAATTTGACTCTGCTTATATGTAGACCTGGACAGACTGTTTATGTAGTATAACCAAAATTTGTGACTGATCGTGTTAATATAACCCTAAAATACTGTCAGTATTTTATGGTGAAATCCAGTAGTAATGGTCAAGTATTTTATGGTGAAGTCCAGTAGTAAAGATCAACTTCCATATCCCATGAAGAGTTGCCAATATTATTTGCAGCTGTACTCTGTAGGACAGAAGCAGTGTTAAAGAAACAATGCGATTTGTGTAGTTGGGGAATTTCTCAAATTTGAAAAGGAATATTTGGGCAAACTTGGTGTAATAGGATAACGTAATAACACAATTTCCTTTACATCCTTATTTTCACCCTGTGAGATAGCACTGGAGTTCCCTAATTGTTTTGTTTTGTTTGTGAGGGGCTAAGTAACTTTGTTTCCCAAGGTCTGTGCTGAATGAAGTTGCAGAGTTAGTTGAGTTAATTTAGTCGTACCTGTGAATGAAAGGAAGCCTCAGGAACAATAATTATTTTTGAAGCTTTTTTAATTTTTGTTATGTCTGGTGCTATAATTGCTTTACATGAAGTTTAGTGTGAAAGAAAAACCAAACCTGGAAGCCTAACATTTCTGTCACTAAAATGAGACCACAAGCCATAACTTCAGTTACAATGCATCAGTAAGGTATGGAAGTGTGACAGCTGTTATTAATATGAAACCCCTTGTGCATAACCTTCATGTTGGTAACAAAAAAAAAACCTGAAAGCATAGTGGATAGAACCTGACATTAGTGCAGTAATTATGTTAATTTTTTTCTGGATCTTTTTGTCATGTCTGTCAGGTAATTTTAATATCAGAGCCTGCCCCTTGATGCTATAAATGTTTTCCATGAGGTTGAGTTTTTGACAATACATTTGAACCTGAAAGTGTTAATGTTATAACTGAAGTAACACCTCATATCATTACTTCTGTAAGTACGTGTTAATAAAATGAAATGTAAAAGTGTTACATGTCATGAAAATGAAACGTCCAAGCTTAAAATCTATATGCATAGTAAAATGCCTGGAACCTGAAAGTTTTTGTTACAGGTATGAAACCTCATTCTCAAACCACCGGGAATATTTATCAATACAGTGTCACCTCTGAGCCTAACCTTGATGTTATAAGTATATAATTTCACATGCAGCTTCTGTGATTGCAATGAAACCTGAAAGCGTAAAACAAATGTTAGTGATTTTGTAATTTTTCTTTGCTTTGACTTGACTGACAGTCTTGTCTTGACAATCCTGATGTGTGATGCCATGTGGTTTAAATAGTATCTAATGGGAGGCTTACTGAAGGCAGTAAAGAACATGCATATTGTGTCTTTGTTGCCATTTTCAAGCATGTATACGGACTGGCGTAAGCAGTAATTAATATTTGAAGGTGTTAGTGAAGAGAAATAAATGTTTGTAAGTTGGTACCCAACCCTGGACTAGATAGAGCATGTGGAGTTATGATGGGTAAAAGTAGTTTTAGCACATGACATGTGCAGTTGTAGGGAAGGTATCCACACAGCCTTCTCCCTGCATTAAATGACGGAGAGTTGACCTATGGAGCTTGATGTTTTGTTTGGTCCAAAAATTGTAGAAATAGCTCCATCTGTTAGTCTCAGTTAACATGTAAGTTGCTATGCTTTAGAAGTTGGAGTACTGACCCACATTCAGATTTCCCAACAAATGTCCGTAACTTCAAAGTATCAGTGAGGAAACGAAATCTGATTATTTCACAATAATTAGTGTCAGTTTCAGAAGTGCGTAAAGGACACTTGTGCCATGTTCATTCACATACCAATATGTGTTGTGGAAGGTTAAAGTTTTTGAAATGTGGTTAGTGATGGACAATGAACACAGTGATACATGTAAATCCAAATGATATTGAAGTTAATGAGTTTGAAGAGTGAATAGTTTGCAGCTTGTTTCATAACAGAATAGGAAGTTGGAGAACCTGTAAGTGGAGTGGTCCAAGTTCTGAAACTTAACATTATTAATGAATGAGTAGTGTATGAGAGTTTCTGCTGTATTTTGCTGGAAGAGACAATGTGAAACGTGCAGGTTAAATATGCTAAGACATGCATGTGTTACTGGTATACCATAACTGAAAATGATTACAAAAAAAGGTAACAGTGTATTGAATATAAACTGTTCCCTTTATGTCCTGCAAATTGTGCTTATTTGTGGTATGATATTTTATATAAGCTATAAAATCTTTCTGGAATAAATTTTTTTCTCATTTTGGATAATTAATCTCTGTTTTTGGGAGGGGGGTTATTATGCTGTGAAGTGGTGCTGTATTGTCAGCATAAAATAGTGAACAGTCCTTATTTCATGTTGAAGTACTTGTTTATATTTGGTACTAGAATTTTTCGGTAATGTTTTGATTAAAAGATTTTACATTCTTAATTATTTCTTGTCATTAACCTTGAGCAAACAACTTTTGTCCCTGGAGTGCTGAACAATTACAGGTGATTGTTCATCTTGTAACTTGATACAGGTATGATAATCTTAATCTTGAACCCTGACGGGATGCCATTCCCAACATGCAAAGAGTGAGAATGTATGGTACACAAAATATTTTAAATTAATTTGCTGGAAAAGCTAAATCCCATTTGTGTTAAAGTTTATTTGGAGAGAGAATTTTTTCTTATCTGACATGTCTTGATCTGATGACATCATGTCCACCAGGTCTTCCAGTTATTACAGTTGCAAGGCATAGTATTGCTGGAAGTTGTATTTTGTCCCTTTGAAATAGGCATAGTTACTGTCCAGGATATAAATTAGTATGAATAGTTTTTGAAGAATACATGTGTTTCACTATCCTTCCACATACCTAATATAATTCTCACAATCCTTTCTAAACACCCTATTTCATTTTCTCTTAATTAAATTTAAACACATAAAGGAACACTATATTTAGAGTGACAATTTTACACATTTTCCTTCACTGTTTATTCAGGTGTTTATAGTATCAGTGATGGCTTTGGAAAATTTAGGTCCCTTTATCCTTACATAAGTTTGGCTTTCTTGGCAATAGTAGTGTAGAAGCTTGGTGGAGTTTATCAAGACTGGAAGGAAATTGGAGCCTCAGCACACAACAACCCCCCGAAGTATGTTTGTGTTGTTCCTATAGGTGCGGGCGGAGATCAAGTTGCCTGTGTTATACCTCATCGACTCTATTGTGAAGAATGTTGGGGATACATATACTTCACTCTTCACTCAGAACATCGTTTCAACATTCTGCAGTGTTTTTGAAAAGGTATTGTTTATATTGACTTTATGAGAGGACTGTAGTTAGGATTTTGTACATTCCCAGTTTGACGATTCTTATATTTAATCCATTTATGTTAAAGGGGGTGATTTGTGAAGGAAGGTAGTCATAAACTGTGTACATGTATCGCTGTCACAGAACAACACAGTTTGTACTTTTGTTTACAGGTATTTTATTTCCATCTACCTGATATGTTTCAGTCCAGTTCAATCCTCAAGAGGCATGTAGTGCTGGTGTAAATAGAGTAATAATGTTACAGTGTGTGTTTCATTCTGTCTTAGGCCTATTACTGATACAGATGCAGATTTTAAATGGAAAGTAATGGTATTGTGTAATTGTCTGTTAAGTCAGATTTAACTGGCTGAATTGCTCTAGTTCACATGGTCAGTGTTTTGTACATCTTGCAGGTGATAACACACACTTGTATGGTATGAAATTGCACACCTCATGAACAGTACAGCATTGAGTCATGGCATGCCTATCAGCTTTTTCTGTCTCCAGCTGAGATAATACAGTGACACACAGGCGATGTCCCTGTTTTAAATCAGCATCTATTTATGGGTAACCTAGTTACACGCAGTTGTTTAAAGGTGAAAAGATAAAGGATAATGTGGTTACATTACCAACTGTCACAAGGAAACCATCTTAATACCTGAATGCAGGGGACTTGTATTAATAAGTAGGCTTATATTAATTTTATGTTCTTTTTGCCATGGGGGCACTTGTTGGTGCAGTTGGTTGAGCACAAGCAGGAAGGTCACAGGTTCGATTCCCAATAGTGTCGTAATTTTTCATTGATGCGATCCTGGCCGCACATAGGCTGTGGGGTTGACTCAGCCTCTAACAGAAATGAGTAGAAGGAATATTTTTCTGGGGAGTAAAGGTGGCAGGTGCATTGGGCTGACAGCCTTACCACCTTCATGTTCCTATCGTGAAATCCGGGAGCCTAAACCTCTTGGAATCCTCAGGTCTTCTCCAGGCATGTACAGGGATAGCTTTACCTTTGACTTGTTGCCAGAGCAGTTACCCAATGAACTGTCCGAATATTATCAAATCAAAGTTTTGGACGGATGTAATGGAACTTCACATGTTTTCATCTTCCAGGCAGTCTTTTGAGTATAATGAGCAAAAGCAGCAGGGCATTTTTAGAATGTGCCTTTAATTTGATGTACATATCACAGAATTTTTAAAATTCAATTACAGGTTATTAGCCATTGTAAGGGTACTGCAGAATCATTCACGTGAAGAAACTGACAGTATCTGTGGAATTCTCATATTTAGGGCACAGGATGTTTTGAATAGAGAGCACAACATTGACTGAAGTGTGTTTCACAGTTCCTGACCTACAAAGAGGTTAGATTCCTGGACTGTGTTCTAAAGTTGATCTGTTCTTGAGTCAGAATGGAGTTAATTTCACAAGTTGGTTAGGTTACAACACAGTGGAAGTGGTTGACAGAAACACTTTGACAATATTAAATTTCTTAAGGGTGGCCTGAATTTCACCTCCTCTTGGTCTTCATAAATTTCTTTGTTGCAACTTGGAGTATTGTGCCATTATTGATAGTTTGAAGATTTGTGTGCTTTATATGGGATCATGTTTGTAAGTGCTGGTGTTCTTAAGTTGGAGATTCCTGGTACCATGAAAATTTTTGACAGGTTGTTGTACTAACAAAGACTCAAAAGATTCCGAAAAATGTAAAGTGTGTCTTTTACAAGATCGTGGTATGGGACTGTACTCTCGTGTATGATGCAGGGGGTTTGCGTGCTGTATGTTTTTGGGTATAGTACTGTGAATGACTAGTGTTGCAGTAACTCATGATGATGTACAGATGTGTAAGACTGAGCTAGACACCACACTTCATTAGGCATTATATGACTCCATGAAATGATATGGTAATTGGCATTAGTGTCTTGCTCTGAGTTAGACATTGCGTTCCACCAGGCACTGCATGCATGGAACTCTGCTGAGTTGAACGGCCATTTGTTGTGAGAAGTTACAAGTGACAGTGAACTACAAAGTTAATGATTCATTTAGCTGACGTCACTGTGTGGTAGAACAAAATGTACATTCCTGCTCACAGGTGCTGGCAGGTTGGTTGACACAGGCACTACCAGCACCTGAAAGGGATAAAACATTGTTTACAACCAAGACTTTCATTAGCTATCATGGTTGTAAACTTTCTAAATGTGGTTTCAATGCCATGGCAGCTTTACTCCCAGAGAAAGAGCCTTCCAGTACCCATTGTGTAGGAGGTTGTGTGGGCCCCAGAGGTAGTCTGGATGTTTTGGAGAAGGGAGAAATCTTGCACCTGCTGTAATATTTACTCCAGATCATCCAGCGTATGGCATAGTCAGTATATTGACTATGCTGTTCAATGTGCTGGATTTGGGCTGCATAAAAAATTGTGGTTCTGGCTTGGCATTTAAGCACTGTTCACATAGAAAGGTTTGCTGTTAAAATGTTTCATTGCTGGATCTGTATGGCAGGGCGTCACGTCCACCATACATTTAGAAGGTCCATTGTTTATACTTGTAAGACTGTGTGCCTTTTGGACTGATTGGTACTCAAAATTCGGTAGAGTCCTATTTTGTAACATGATAAGACTAATTTTATGTTATTGCTATATCTTTAAAAATGTATTTAAAAGTATCTGATTGTTAAGTGATCACAGGAACAAAAATATATTCAGGTGAAAAGGCAGATGTGAAATGATGGTGTAGTGTGGAGTGGGAAATTGAATATATAATTGTCTCATACTGGCTTAATTTTATGCTGTTCTTGAGAAAGTATTTCCTCAGCTAGTATTAAAGATTCACACCTTTTAAGGAACAGAGATTCACTAGTGTATTTGCAAGAACTTAAGCAAGGTGACTCATCCTCTGATTCTGGTTACACATCATCTGGCTCTGATACTGATTGATATGAGTGACTATCAGGGCCACATGCTGGGTTCACCTGGCTTAGGTTCTTGCAAATACACTAGTGAAGTTTTTCCTTACAGCTGTGCACAGGGCTTACAGAATGATCTCTTTTCTTTAGGTTATCTAAATGCAGTTTTGAAAGCCTTTTCTTCTGTCCCATTCATGCATGCTGCACACCCAATCCACTTCATTTTCAAAGTTTGCCACTTCAAATTTTATGAAGAATACAAATTAATGAATCTCCAAATACATTTTTTTTTCATTCTCCTGTTCATTTTTTTTTTTTTAGATCCATTTAGTCTCAGTAACCCATTCTCACAGCAGTCTCAAGGCGAGACCAGGTTTTATTCCCATGCTAAACAGCGGTTTAGATTTGTGTATTTAGTCTCTACTCTTGAACTGAATGGTAGTAGGCATTGTATGAATTGTCTGCTGTTATTTCCCATTTGATATTATACTTCTGCATCATGTTGTAAGTGTCTGATTGTACTGCATGTTGTAATCACAACCAAGTGTCTGATATTTATTATTCAATACTTTTTGAAACTGGGATTTGCTGTCTTCAAGTGAAAATACCTTTCATCTGACATAAACATTTATGGTTTACATCTCACAAGTAGGCGTATTCCAAATGCTGGGCAAAACAACACACAACACACACGAGTGTGTAGTGGGGATCCATGTAATGTATGTTATGCAGATCACAAGAGGGAGGGGGGGATGAGGTGTTGAATTGTACTAGAGACTTGTTCAGCTAATGGAACTGCATGAGGTGCACGAACCACAAAAAACATTGCAACAACAGTGCCAAGGAATGCAGGTGTAAGGTCTCCACTGCAGTGCATGTCAGCTGAAAGTACACTAAGTTCTGAGTTTCACAAAAAAAAAACCACCAGTTAGTGTTAAGCACGGTATGCCACATAAAATCGTGGTAAATAGTGAAATAGCTACACCAACAGTCCACTACATAAGCCATAAGAAACAACGCAAATGCGCCTGTGACTTTACCTGTTGTTTCTCCTAGATACCCTTCCTAATTCTTTAATGCAAAACAAATCTTTGTGTTTGTAAACTTGTGTTTTCACCTGAAGAAGCAAGCCTGAGTTCCTAAAACTAGTAAATAACCAGTCATTGCGGTCAAACTCAGTTATAACTTCATCGAAGGGACCAAATAAACTGTGCTGCTATAAACTAGTGTCTAAGTGAGTGTGTAGATAATGCTAACACTATGTTCTGTTTCAGATTTAAATTACAATTAAAATTTAGAAATAGTAGAATTTTCTCTTTTATAGTTGTAAATTCTGATACAGGTTTATGCTAAGAAATACATTAGCTTTGAATTCAAATTTGGGAAGAACAGAAATTAGGAGAAGAGGACTGCTCACTTCTCTCTTGCTTACACCATGCAAGCAGTGCCTCATTACTGTCACTTTGTGCAGGCTTTCAAAATCACTTTTTTCTTGATCTGGTCCATTCAGATTGCTCTAATATATAAATTTTGGTTCTGTTTTTCCAAATTGTTTGGGTCGTAAAGTGTACTTACCTACCTACCTACTTACTCCTTGGCTCTGGCCCTCTGAGAGCCTTGGCCTCCTTAATTATGGATGCCCGTTCTTCCCTGTTGACTGCTTTTTGTCACTGTCTTTTAACCTTCATCTCCCACGGATCCTTCTAAATAACTTAGCTGTCTCGATCTAGGTCATCCCCTCCTGCTTCCCTCTCAGTCACAGAATTTATGAGACCAAGTTTCCAAGACAAACCCCCCCCCCCACCTCATTATTTTATTTGGAAGTAGTCATGCTGTCATATTACCAGAGTCCTGTTAACTGCAGGAGTAGAAAAGTAGAAGGCATCTTTACACACAAGGTGATGAGCATTACTGTTGTCATTTTCCAGTCTTGGAATTTATGTAAATACCTGAAAGTGTAGAGGGCTTTTCTTCAATAGGACGAGGAGATGGTAGAATTCTCAAATTAATCTACTTCTTGGGTAAGTGTATTGGGAACATTGATTGGCAATGTCACTATGCCCATGGTAGATGGTGTTATGTATGTTGTACTAAGCTAGGCAGAGAAACCTATCTTAACAGCAAATTAGGTGGGACCAGAGAATGTGTAACGCGTAGCCAATGAACTGCACAAACTGAGGTCATAGCCAAGTTCAAGTGTACTAGATACTGGGTTGTGTGAGGCAATAACATGTAAATCAATTTTACCTTCTGTGTTTGAGAATTTACAAGCAAATTGAAAGTATTGCTGTTGATGCCAGTTGTACAGTTGCATGTGATGCAAACAAAAGGAATTGAAAAAAATTCCCACGTACAATAATTTTTTAAGTGTTTTGAATTTTGTGCAAGCAGCAAAAAGGTTGATGCCAAAATTAGATTAGATGATACTGAACATATGTTCTTTCTGAAGGATTTTAACTTGAAATAATAGTATACTCATTTTGACATAGTATAGTATACTCATTTTAAAGGGCCGCAGATTAAATTAACTCTTTACAAGTTACGTTCAGAGTTTGACGTTGTAGCTGTTTAGTAATTTATGTAATGAGATTTGTTTCTTTTGTACTTCTTATTAGTTTGTGCTCATGTAGACATGAGTTTGTTATGAACACCTCTTGGAAAGTGGCTAAGATCAGCTGTGAATTGCAACAAATTGATGTTAGGGAAATCTTTTTTGAGGATATGTATTGCTTTGAACTGGTTGGCGTTACTCTCTCATAGTAGGTGGTTTCAAAGTTGCAGATTTTGATAGTGCATAAGTTCTTTGTTACACTGGTTTGCACTTTTCTTCTGAGGATTGTCCTTGTATTTGTCCTTTATTGTAGAGTTCCAGTAATTGGGTACACATTCATTAAATATTACTTTACAATTAAAAGTGAACACTGTTATGTGGTATTGAAATAAAAGGTGACACCTTGGCCACCAACCTGTAACATTCACAGTTATGTGTTTAGCCATGTCTTAAAAGTGCAACTGGAAGGAAATGAAAAATCAGTATTTTTAGATTAGTATTTTTCCCCAGTTGCAGTAAACTATGTGTAACATAGTAACTGATTCATGGATTGGCTTAAATTGACGGACTGTCAGGAAACGGTGCTTTTGTCAGAACAGGTTGAAGAAGCGAAAACAAACCGGAAGTGACTACTTGAAATAATATCCAGTGGAGTTGAAATATTCTGTTTAATAGTACTTTTGCATTTATTGGCTAATTTTGAATGATTTTGGTAGGCTGAATATTTAGAAAATGAAGTATATAGACGTTGGGTCTGTGTATGACTGTGACCATATTTTCAGTTACCATATGAAAAGAATCTTCAAATTTTGGGAATGTTGAAGTCCTGGCTGTAGTCTTACTAATGAGTAGAAAAAGGCATGGATAACTGGCTTTCTAAGGTTTGTGTGTAACTTCATTAATGTAGTATGAAGGACTTGTGTAATATCTTGTAATTATATGGAACATGCCTAATACCATTTCCCAGTGGACCACACAGCACAGTGATAATGTGATTATGTTATGTTACATAGAATTGAATCCTCGTGGGTACCGTAGTACTGAGACAGTAGTTTAATGTCTTGCAGTGTACTTGGCTTTGCTCCAGAAGTGAAAGATTACTGACCAGTAATATATTGTATACTGTGTTATGCTAAGTGTTATCATATTTGAGCATCTCAGGAAATGTTAAACATCTTAGGTGGAGAAATTGACTGCTTATATCGAGTTTGACAATGTAGATTTGCACTGCTGGCAGTGTGAGTTGTTGCATTACAATAAGGATTATGCACATTACAGTAGATATTTAATGTTGTGGCCACATCCTGTCCCCTGTGTAAAATATTGGCATTTATGCAGTGAAATTATTTCTTGGAAAAGGGGTATACTTACAACTTGAATCCTTGGTCTCCTGTGCAAGGTGTTGAGGGATTTTCAGGTAGAATGTTTGACCTTGGTCATGATTTAATCCAATTCCTTCTCATTGAGCACTCGGCATTTTGTTTTTATTATTTTATTTATTGATGAAAAAGTGTTCGGCATGAACTGTGTCCCAGCAGAGTATTCCTGACACCACCATAGAAAGTTTACATTAATGAATATTTGTCCTTTATTGCAAGTACAGTAAACCTTGAGTTTTAAAACCCTGGTCTCCTGTACAAGGCATCTGAGGGATTTTTGAGAATATTCAGACCTTTCACTGGTTTCTTCCAGTTCTCATTTCGATTCTGTTGCTTTCTCCCTCCTCCCGCTGCTAACAATGAGAAGATGTGAAGGTTTTACCATCCTAACAACAGTAAGCTTTTCCCTCGTCTACTTTAATCTTTGTTTTATTTACATTGTATTAGGCTGTTAGTTTGCTAATTCTGCTGAGAGTGTGAATTTTTCTGCCTGCCTTGCTCAATTTTGGAAGGAAAACTCTGAACATATTGTTCTTTGTTGTTACATGCTTTGGTTGTAGCGCAGGTCAGTGTGTAGATTGTTTTCTGTAGTTCATGGGAAAACTCAAATTAGTGTGAGCATAAGGCATTGGGACAGTGCAGACTAATGTCACTGCCATGATACAGGAAAAACCTGTAGAGAGAGATCAGATGGCACTTGAGGAAAGCAGTGCTGAGAGTTAGTATTGGTGGTAGGAGGGGGTAATCTGTGTGCTGACACTTATTTCTGTACAGACATGCTAATACCAAATTATTACAAATGAAATATAAATTTTCTTACATGAAATTATTTTGTATTAGTATTATATTCATGCAGATGGCACTGTGAATTGAAAGGACTTTGTACTCACTGTGAGCTCTCAGAAACTGGTGACATTCCAATGCTGTAGGACTCATACAGACTTCTTGTTACTTTTTGGAGGAACTCCATCTCCATGGTCAGCCTTCCACCCTGAAGCCAGAAGTGAGAGGTTTCTCCAAAACGTTGATGCTTCACATAGAAGATTATATGTTGTTACATCCAGAAGATAGTAATCTTAATATTCACTGCCATGAAAATCTGATATATGCAGCTGCTCATTTAACACCCCAGCTTTTCGTTACTTTTTCTTAGGGCTAAATAGTCTGAGCACCCTGTTCTTAAACAATTTTATCACATGTGAGATTTGAGATTCAAGTGATGATGAATATGAGTTTTATTGATTCAACTGGTGATGAGTATGAGTTTTATTGATTCGAGTGGTGATAAATATGAATCGTATGATCACCTGTGTTGTAACACTGGGTAATTTGGTGGGTAGTTACCACTGGTTTGGTTGATTGTGCTGCTTAATTATCAACTCTATGAGAATCTCAGATATCATAGAAGTAGGTTCTGAGTAGAATGTTTGGACCTGAGTGGGAGATAGTAATTAGAAGCTGATGTAAACAATGAGGAAATTGAGGTTTGAGGTTCTCTTGACATATGACTGGTCTGGGATGTGACACCATGTAGTTTGATGGTCAGGTCTGAGCATTTTGGACTAACTTTCTCCTTCATTTTTTCAATGTGAGGGAGTCAATGGCTGCCCTGAAATTAAGCACCCCTATTGTGATTTTTATATCTTTAGTTGTCTCATGTCATAACACTGAGTTCTTACAATTCAAAGTCCACGGTTGGGTTTGGGTATAAAGTTCACAGTTCATTGACTAAAATTTGGAAGTATTATATACTCTAGGAGACGGTATGTAGTCAAACACAACTTAATCACTGAGGTGTATTTAATGACTGTGATGGAAACAACTACGTGTTTCGGCCTGTGTTGGCCATCATCAGGTTGTCTAGGGAACTTAAGGGCTAGCTATATGCATGCACGCGTGCATGGTGTAGAGATCTCTACATACGCATAGTTTGACAAACCGAATCAAAACAGGGGTCAGGTAAAACACTATGAAACATAATACATATAGGTAGTAATACAAAACACATGAAATATAAACTAGAC
>Ga0123354_10005406_pt1 | contig 18549 bp, 17 predicted proteins | sample TergutLab28metaG_2_FD_97872 | JGI IMG/M metagenome (GOLD analysis project Ga0123354, IMG submission 97872) | Labiotermes labralis P4 segment gut microbial communities from Petit-Saut dam, French Guiana - Lab288 P4 | ecosystem: Host-associated > Arthropoda: Insects > Digestive system > Gut ...
GAAGTAAGGTGGTGATGCACACACTAAGCTGAGTCATATACAGACCTGTTTTCAGTCACTAGTTCAGCAAGTGACTGCAGTTCCAACACACAGAACTCAGGAGGTGACCCTCTACATGCAAAATGTTGTTACCTTTGGAACATGAAACAATGGACAAACTCTAGAAACAAAATAATACTTGATATTTTTCTGGTTCAGTACCTTCGATTAAAAATGTTAATAACTGCTTCCGCCGATCACAATCGTAGTCATAACTACTGTATATATACAACTGTGTGCAATGTCATGATGCAGAATGATATGCGGTAACACAACAGGAGGTGCTCTGTGTCAGACTCAGCTATGACACTGAACACCTGCCTGAAGATTTTCTGGGTTTTCTCAGTTTTGCCAAGCAAAAACAAACCATGACCACTTCCTAGCACATACTTTCCAAGTCACTATTCTGTAATCATCATTCACCCCACTCAGAAGGGAGGAAAATAAACCAGTTTCTACATCCCCTCCCAAATATTTCAACCACTTAATATCATCCAATGTTCAGATTTTGTCCCAATCCAAAATTTCAAGACCAGCGTAGATGGTTCTGTCATTGTGGTATGCTTCGGTCTGGATAACTGAGGAATATTATAATTTAGAAGCAAGAGATTTGTTTCTAGTCCAAAGCATCCAAACCAGTTCTGACATCAACAAAAACTTCATATTCAAAGAGCACCAGTGGTACTGTGCCCATTGAATAAAGTAGCTGTGGCATGTTGCTGACCAATCACATCCAACTACTGCAAAGATTAACAGTGAGTGGAGCTATACCTCCACTCCCCATATTAATGGCATGCACTAGCATGACTTCACATTTACCTTAACTAAGGATTTAAAATACTGCAACCTGAATGTAAAGAATAATTCACCAAAATGTTCATCGTCATTGAAAGTGACAGGTCACACTTAAATAGCTAATATAATGAACTAATCATCTACACTTGGAAAAACTTCATTCAGAACAGTTTTATGTACTTACACAGCAATCTGTAACACTTGCTCTTCCTATCACCCAACACAACAGTGAAGACCTCAAGAACCAACAGCTTTTAAGGTACATTTTCTCAGTCAGGTGACCTCCTCGTATGACAGGAAACTGCACAGAACAGCCCAGCAAAGCTAAATCTACATACAATCATAATTAATATTTATTTTCTTCTCGTTGTTATACCCTCTCCACTTTCCCCTGGACACAACACATAACACAGCCATGCAAAAAAGAAAGCTTTATTTGCTGTTGTAAACTTTGCCTACTCTGTGGCGTGAATAATACAGGTTTACAGTAATTAACAACAGCCTTTCTATACCTTGCAATCATACACGCGCTACAGAAATTTTGAGGCTAGATTTAAACTATCACCTGCGACTATCCATGTTACCTCCACCAGCATGCGTTTGGCAACAATGTACCGTTAGTTGCAATCCAATGACATTGTTTTCTTCTTTATCAGGCCTATTTGGCAATTATAATTTAATATCTCGAGTGATAATTATGTACAGCACTAACCTGCTAAGCTAGCACGGTTTACTAACTCATACAAAAAAAGTTGAAATTGTATGTTGGCCATTTTCAACCCTTTTGTCAGGACTCTAATGCAATTCAAACTAAAATGAAGTATTACACTGATAAACAATGCTTACTCAAAGAAAGACAAACTGACAGCCATAAAACACATCAAATTATAATAATAATTCAATCAGCTGATTGAACCATTATTTTATAAAGTTGAGTTTTGATGATTACCAGATCGCATTTTATTTATATCCCCAACATAAATGTATACAAACAGATAAGAAAACACTCAACTTAGCTCTGTTAGCACTAATGTTTATACAATAATTTTTTAATTCAATGTAATCATAGTCAGACTTAAGAGTATGTTCATGAAAATCTCTTTTAATCTATGTGTCACTAATATAAGCATTTTTAGTTTATTGTATTGATATATCAAGCGATGCTGTGGTGTTCGCATGATACAGAATGACAAATATGTCAGGAAAACTCAGTCAGTGTAGAAACTGCCAACAGGTTGGAAAGCCAGAGTTTGCCTCCTGGATTCCTGTATGTCTAAATGGCACTAAGATGCACAAATCTCCCTTTTCATAACTTTTCTATTTTTACTGCGCGGTTCTTTGTGGCAACTGATATGGGTGCAAGTAGAACATAAACCAAACAATAACAACATATTTAATAAACCAACCTGGAACACATACAACATAACAAATTGTTCACAAACTCTAGTTCATACTTGAACACGTACGTAAGTTATACACTCCACGTACTTCAACTCAGAACATGTGGAGTTGCCGACTCTTTATGGTATAGTTGCGGCTGCAAGACTTTGACGTTCCGACTATTTACAGGTTGACGTTTCAGAGGGTGCCACCAAGGTAGTCATTAAGAAAACCTGTAATGAACAGGTAGTGGTTAGAAAGGGGAGGGAAACAAAAAAATTTTGACTTGAAATCAAAATTTCTGACCTAATCCGTGTGTCTGGGTTTGAGGCTCAACACGGCACAACCATCACCCCCATAACAACAGCCACGTGTCCGAGAACTCAAGAAAACCCTTTACCTCCAACACATAACAACATCTTGGTTTCCAGTCCACCACCAGTGCCTGACCGCATCTCAATCTAAAACGATTTATGTAACGAAGGAAATCACAGGAGTATTTACGAGTTCACCTCTCAGTACAATCTTCATAACAGTGATCCTGGACACTTTCAATCTCATATGTTGAATTGCCCCGAGACACAAGGATGCGTCTCCGTGCGTAAGCCATCACGAAATATAGACTACGGGAGGAAGGAAAGGAATGGAGAAAGGAATATCATATACGGATTTAGCCTAAGACCTATAACATATCTACTAATTTCATTACGAGTCAGTGCAGCCACCACCAATGATCAACCCAAAATCATACTCATAACTCATAAAAACACACTCAGTTGCAATATTGAAATAAGGAAAAACGTAAAGATGGTGCAATTTCCTGATCTTCAACCTACCAATCACGTGTAATATGTCCCATATAATTATAACGGTACACTTATTTTAACATATATGAACTAAAATTATAGAATAGTAAAGTGTGCACACAACAGCTCTCCCGAACGTTTCGTAAACATGGCCATGATTACGTCGTCCCCACACAGTAAGAGACACGACAACGTTTAAATAAATCTCACGTGATATGTTTCTCTCAACAAAACCTCATATTCGATCCTACGTTCATCACGCCTGAGTATTTCCCCAAATAGTACCTTACAAGTTAGTAAATTTATATCAAGACAAAGTATTTCACTCAATACCGTAAAAAAAATTGTATTTTACTTCAAGACGAATTATTTCACTCAAATAATACCCTACAAAATAGTTAATTTATATCAAGACAAAGTATTTCATTCAAATAATACATTACACAACATCAATTTTACAACAAAACACAGTGTTTCACTTAAATAACCCCTAAATCATTAATACCTAAATTCCCATACCCAAACGGGGCATCAACCACATATTCAAAAACGTGTGGACGGACTCGGCTTTAAAAGTGACACATGGGCTCGCCTCACCAATATGCTAGTAGCGGGGTCCACAATCCTCACAGTTATCGGTGTCGAGAACCTGTAGGTTTTAAAGGGGCCTTTCCATCTGTGAAAGAGTTTTGCCTAACATTAAGTCCGGCATGGCTCACCGGATGATTTCGTTAGTATACCATATTTCCCAACTTGAAGGGGCAGGGGCCCTATTTCTGTTGTAAGTTTTGCCATGTACGCACGGCTTTCTTCCGGGTTTTGGCTTAACCTTGGTCCTCTTTGTTTCAGCATCCTCTTGTTTCACATTTCCGGTAGTAGGTCGTTGACTTTCGAGCGGTTAATCAAGGGTGAGTTGGACCGAAAGGGGATATCACCGAAAAGGGAGCTGCACGAGTGGCTTCATGTTTCGACATGTTGAATTCAAGTTGGAGCCAACGTTACGTTTCGGTCCCAAGTGGTATGGGATTCGCTGTGGTACGTTATCAAGGCAGCGGGTAATTTCTTATTAAAACGCACAGCATGGGAAGGCTGTGGGTAATAAAGTGAGGTAGTGACGTGCTTGATCCCCAGCACGAAACAAAATTGTCGCAATTTCCTAGAGGTGAAACACGGGGCAATATCTCACACTAAAACCTCCGGGACTGAAATGCTACAAAATATGGTCCCGTTGAGGACCTTAATAGTCATTCGAGTCGTCGCTTCCCTAACAGGAACCAACCAAACGAAATTAGAAAAGGCATCAACACAGACGAGTATGGCCGTATTGCCTGCTTTAATTCTCGGCAGTTTACCCATATAATCAATGAAAATTTTCTGCATCGGCCTTTGTGCGAACTCAGAGGCTAACAACCCCCAATGGGCGTCCTGTGCCGGTCTACTAAGAGCACAAGTTTGACTTGCACGAACCAGGAACGTACGTCCTATCCATACGTTTCAAAATCAATTGCGAACGTATTTTGCTGTTGGTCTTAAAGACCCCCAGGTACATGCCCAGCTGCGACTCATGAAAATAAGCGAAAACCATCGTTATCGCCGCTGTTGGAGCCACGAGTTTCGAGAAACCTCTTTTTTTGGGGCGACAATATAATATTCCCTTAGACAGACTGTAACCGTCAACCATATCACTCTTTTCCATCTGGGCCACAATACCCGCTAATGTAGGGTCTTCCTGCTGTTACTGTCCTAGCTCCTGGAAAGCAATCGGGAATTCTGTAAGCAATAGATGACTCTCAATCTGATTTGCCGTGTCGGTAGTGTGTCAATCGAACATTCTAGAAAGTGTGCCCGTCACAATGTTCTGTGTACCGCGGACATGACGAACCTCAAACTTGAGTGTAGTTATTTTTACTACCCATTGACCAATTTTGCCTAACTGGCGGTGGTGTGACAACAACCAGGACAGAGCTTGGTTGTCCGTTTCAATAATGAAGATTTGATATTCCATTTTTTTCGGAATTTCTCCGTTCCGAATACGACTGCCAGACATTCAAAAATACAAGTGGAAGAGGCCTTACGTTCTTGAGCGCTCAAAATTCGGGAAGCATATGCAATGGTTTGCCGGACCCCGTTACGTTCTTCAGACAGCACCGTCCCCAAAGCGGCGCCAATGGCGTCAGTCTGTAGTATAAAATTTTCCGAAAAATTAGTCGTTCCTAACACAGGGGGAAGTGAAATGGCTCTTTTCAAGGATTCGAAGGCCTCCTGTTGTTGTTGGTCCCATACAAAACTCATACCTCTTTTCCGCAGTTCATTGAGTGGAGCTGGGACATCCGCAAAACTAGGAATAAACTGGAGATATAAATTAACTATTCCAATAAAACTGGCAAGTCCCTTAGTGTCTTGTGGAATGGGAAATTCCTTGATAGGTCTCGTGCGTTCGGGGTCAATGCTGACGCAGCCTGGTGTGACTAAATATCCTAAGAAGGAGATCTCTTGAGTCGCAACGACTAATTTTTGAGGCGAAACCGTCATCCCTGCCTGCATGAGACGATCTAACACGAGACGAATGTGCTCGAGATGTTCTTCGAAGCTTTCACTATAAATGACGTCATCCAAATAATAGTACACGAACTAAAACTTGATACCTCAAACACACAATCAAATAGCCATAACAACACTTGGGCACATGTCGAAAAACCAAAGGGCACACGGGTATACTGGTACAGATTCCAGTTAATACCGAAAGCTGCCAAGGGTTTTGAAGCTTTAGTCAACGGTATTTGGTGATAGGCTTGATTTAGGTCCAATTTTGTGAAAAATTGGCATGCGCAAATCAATTAAACGCAGAACGAAAATCGGGCAACGGCATTGACAAAATTGACATACGTTTATTCACCATCCTGAAGACGATAACCGCATGATAAACCCCCCCCCCCCGTTTCCGGGACCAAGAACATGGGGCTAGAATAGTTAGACAAGTTGGGTTCTATCACTCCACGTATCAAAGTTTTAATGTGCTCCTTCAAATACTGCATTTTTGGTGGCGATAGCCTGTAAGGATGTAATCTGACCGGCGTCTTGTCGGACAACTGCATCTTATATTCCATCAAATGTGTGAGCCCGAATTATCACACAATATATCAGGATACCGCTTGATCATACTTTCAAGGTGGGCTCTTTCCCGGACGCATGTTTTCCGGTTTGTAGTTGGGGGGTACGTGTGGAAAGGGAGCGGGTTAGCGAACACGACGTATAAAAATTATCCTAACGAAACATGAAAATGACCGATGGGCCGAACTCAAAATAGCACATCTGACTGCCCAGTTCCAGTACCATCTTAGTTTTAGTAATAAAATCGGCCCCAAAAATTTGTTGAATCCTAAGTCTCCTGCTAACCAAAAACATCAATGTCCCGGATCTTAAATGGCACTTGAACTTCACCTACGATCCCCAACTTCTGACCGGAAGCGGTGGCGCATGTCACCTCGGTCTCATGTATTTGAAGCTTGGGGTTCGCTCGCGGCATATTTTGGAAGTAATCCAGCGAAATCAGGCATCTAATGGACCCCGTATCAAGCAGAACATTAAGCCGCAAATTACCGAGCTGTGCCTCTACCTTGGGGCCGATCCCGTCACAACAGCCGGTACCTTGCGGGCTCGCGGGCCTTGTCAAGACCGCGAGCACTCTACCTTGTGTGCCACCTTACCCTTCTGAGACATATGTCGAAATCAACTAATCTGCGTATGTCCCGGCCCCCGACAGTAAAAGCAAACAACAGTTTTTCTCTACCTCCGTTCCTGTGCCCTTTTATTCCCCGAATCACCGGGTTCACCACGCACCGTCGGCTACTCCACTACCGTAATCCTTACTTCCTGGAGCGGTCTCCGCTCTCGATCGGTTGGCTTACGCGATATTCCTATCCACTATCGCTAATCGTTCTAATTGTCGGAAGGCGGGGTCTGGAAAACGAAACGAGCACGCTGTGTAGGCGTGAGTCCTTCTACAACTCTTTCCACTAATTGTGCTTCGCTCTCATTGATACGGAGCACCAAAGCCACATCTTTCATTGCCAGCACATAATTAGAGAATTGTTCACCTACCGATTGTACACTTCCTTACCTTGCTATTCTCAATTGTGACATCTCTCTTGGCAGTATAAAATGTCCCAATGATCTAGCATGGAAATCCTCAAAGGTCTCCCTCCTGTCAATAGCCTGTGTCACTGAACCCAACAGTTCGCCACTACAGTAACGGTACATAAGATCGTAAATTTACGAGTCATTCATTTGCCCCTCATGGCGTATCTTAAATACCTTAAATAAAAAATTACAGAAAAGGGTAACATCAGTGCCGTCCACTACTGGGAGTTTCTTAAGCAGGTGATTAAAGGATGGGGAAGCCTTTGATAAAAATGAGGCCTAAACAGCTGCTTAATCTCCCGTACTGACGGCGTTACTTGTATCGCCACCATCCCTGCGTTCACTTGGGCAATGTGGTCTGCCAGCGCACCGACCTACACATCAACCGCCCCCGTAACAGTACTCACTAGACCGGTGTTTTTTCTGGCCTGACGTTAGTCATGTGATCAGTTGTCATGTGCTGAAACTTTCTCCTGCTTCGTGATGCTTGGGTCGTCTCCCTCTTCCGTTTCATGACCCGTACGAACCGTCACGTCCAACTTGGCGAGGTTGATTTAGATTAAGTATAGCCGATCACGTACTTGCTGATATATCTAGGTCATGATGCCCACCGCACTAGGGTCCAACTCCGTCAAAAGCATCAATCGTCCCCTAAGTTGAGATAGTCGAGTACGGAAGCGCGGCTTGAGAACAGACAATTCAGACTAATGTTTCGTAATGAGGGCCTGCAACTGCACTGTCCTGTTCGCTACACATTCGTAAAGTACTTACACGCTCTGAGTGTTTAGATTACGTAGATCAACCGGCAACTTTTCCGCCACTAGCGATCGGAATAATTTAAGCAACGTTTGAACGTCACTGTCACTGCTAAACACCCGGGCAGATATTTCGTATTGCAACTCGTCTTTCAACAGATAGTTACGGTTCATGCTACGCAGCACAGAGTACGCGCTGTCCTCTAAAGATTGAGCGCCACGGTTGCCATATCCACTGTTCCACTTAACCAGCATGAAAGACCGCTTAATTTTTCGGAATGCAACCACGCTCGATAGCCAACAAATTAATTGCACGGTTCTTTGTGGAAACTGATATGGGTGCAAGTAGAACAATACCCAAACAATAACAATTTATTTAATAAACCAACCTGGAACACATACAACATAACAATTTGTTCACAAACTCTAGTTCATACTTGAACACGTACGTAAGTTATACACTCCACGTACTTCAACTCAGAACATGTGGAGTTGCCGACTCTTTATGGTATATTTTCGTCTGCAAGACTTTGACTTTCCGACTATTTACAGGTTGACGGTTCAGGGGTGTTACCAGAGTAGTCATTAAGAAAATCTGTAATGAACAGGTAGTGGTTACAAAGGGGAAGGAAACGAAAAAAAGTTTGATTTGAAATCAAAATTTCTGACCCAATCTGTGTGCCTGGGTTTGAGGCTCAACACGGCACAACCATCACACCCATAACAACAGCCACGTGTCCGAGAACTCAAGAAAACCCTTTACCTCCAACACATAACAACATCTTGGTTTCCAGTCCACCACCAGTGCCTGACCGCATCTCATTCTAAAACGATCTAAGTAACGCAAGAAATCACAGGTGTACTTACTAGTTTACGTCTCAGTACCGTCTTCATAACACTGATCCTGGACACTTTCACTCTAACAGGGTGAATGTCCCCGAGACACAAGTTCGCATCTCCGTGCCTAAGCTATCACGAAATATACATTACAGGAGGAAGGCAAGGAATGGAGAAAGGGAAATCAAATACGGATTTAGCCAAAGCCACTGCACTCCCTATAACACATCTACAAATTTCAGTGCGATTCAGTGCAGCCTCTACCAAAAATCAACCCAAAATCATATTCATAACTCATAACACACTAAGTTGCAATATTGAAATAATGAAACAGTTCAACATGGTGCAATTTCCTCGCCCTCAACCTACCACTCATGAGTAATATAACTCATATATTTATAAGGGTCCACTTATCTGAACGTATATGAGCTACCATAATAGCCTATAATAGTGTGCACACAACAGCTCTCCCCAACGTTTCGTAAACATGGCCATGCTTACGTCGTCCCCTCACAGTGAGAGACGTGACAATGTCCAAATAACGTCACGTGATATGTTTCACCCAACGGACCCTTATATAGAATCCAACTTTCATCAAACCTGAGTATTTCACTCAAATAATACCTTAAAGCTTATAAATTTACATCAAAACTAAGTTTTTCACTCACATAATACCCTACAAAATAGTCATTTTACATCAAGACGAATTATTTCACTCAAATAATACCTTACAAAATAGTAAATTTACGTCAAGACAAAGTATTTAAATAAACTAATACCTTACATGGGTTTGAGGCTCATCACGGTACATTACTAAAGTAAAAACATTGCTGTTGGATACTGTAGGTTTGTTGCAATGACACTTACAGTAAAACACATATAACATTATTAATTTTTTTCTTAGGCTCGTACAGTACTGTTGAGTTGTTAGTTATAGTCGAGAGTATGAAACGTCACTATAGCCTCGCTCCGGAGCTCTACACTGCGTAGCAGATCGCACACAGGATGTGTGGTGATAACCATACAAGTCGGTGGATAGAAGGTAGAGGGCAGCACGACAGGCCCCTGTGCGCTCGGTAGGTGTCGTGATGTTGGGTGTCAGATGTCACCGACAATCCTACTCCTTTTGGTTGTCGCCGACAAATCATCGGATTATCGGAGCTGAATGTCCGTTCTTGATGTTTTGGGGCTCACTGGCACTTCTTGATGTACCGAGCTGCCTAGGCCTTCTTGATGTAGCAGCGGGCTAGTCTCTATTGATGTTGCAGCTGACTGGTCCTTATTGATGTACCTTCTTGATGTAGACGTTGAATGATCTCAGGCTCGAAACGTGGCCTTTTTTATACAGAATTTTCGCTATTCGACCTGCCCTGCCATTGGTTGGTTGCCACATTTGATAGGCGTGGCAAGAAGAATGAATACTCCTGTGGAGTCGACGTGATGGGAAGCTGCACTTGGTTTGGGGCTGTGAGCAGAGACTTGGGTTACAGAGAGAGCCTTTTATGTACCGACTGGCGGACCACTGGACGGAGGAAGGAGAGCTACAATGTGGGTGTCCGCACATTACCCAGCCCCGCGGTGAAGTGGACTTATGTGATGAACCGAGCTGGGAAGCGCACAGTGTGTCCTGAACGAGTAGTCTGTGGAGGCTAAGTCGTCGTTACAGTTTTCACAGGATCGCTGCAGGAATGGGCTGGTGGGCTGCCGGTGTTGTTCCGAATCCTTTCCAATATATAAGCTGGCTTTACTCGGTCCGCTGATACATTGTCCTGCCGGTCGCGCACGACAATTGTAAGCGTTTTGTTAGTGCAGGCAATTACTTTGTGCTGGCCGCTGTAAGTGGCTCCAGGGCGCAGCATGTTTTATTCTTCTGCAGGAACACGTGTGTCGAGTCCCGGAAATCCTTCTGGATGAATGTTGCCGGGGATGCATGAGTGCTGCTGGGGTTGGTTGCACCTGATCCACGTGGCAGCGGAGCTGCTGTATGAAGGTGGATGCCTCGACCTTGGGGCGGCTGGTACAAGGAGCACACAGGGGACCCGCAGGGGCTTGCTACGGATGACTGCAAGTCCTCCTTGTAGGCGGTGCGTATCCCAGTAATGTTAGTGGCAAGGCCACGATCCACTGCTCGTCCACATGACACATGATGGCGGCCTTCAGCCGTTCCACAGGGCCATTGGCTGCGGGGAAGTGGGGGTCATTGTGCTGATGTGGATGCCACAAATCTTCACCAGGCTGTGGAAAAACTGCTACTCGAAATGCCGTTCTTGGTCGGTCGTGATTGTATGTGGCCACCCAAAGCGTGCTATCCAGCCAGAGAACAGGGTAACCGACAATGTCTCTCCTGTGATGTCACCGTGGGGAAGGCTTCCGGCCAACGGGTGAAACGGTCTACAGCCGTGAAGCAGAAATGAAATCCTGGCGAGGAAGGTAGAGGTCCAACTATGTCATTGTGGACGTGTAGAAAGCGAGCAGGAGGGAGGGTGAAGTTTCCAACTGGGTAATTGTGTGGCGGGAAACGTTTGAGCGCTGGCAGGGTTGGCAAGTTCAAGCCCAAGTGCGGCAGTCCTTCTGAATGGCTGGCCACACGAAGCGTTGGGAGACGAGCTTAGCGGTTGCCGTAATCCCTGGGTGGCTGAGGGAATGCAGGGAGTTGAAGATCTAACGGCGGAGAGGAGATGGGACGTACGGGCGAGGTTTACGAGAAGAGATTTCGCAGTACAGCTCGACTGAGGTGCCGGAGATGAGAATTCTTTCGAGCTGTAGTACTGTGGTGCTCACCAGCAATGTCTGTAGTTCATCGTCATTCTCCTGGGCTACTCAAGCGCTTCGTGTTTCACTGGGGTGGTGATTACCTCCACCCGGGAAAGTATGTCTGCGTCGACGTTGTCTTAGCCGGAAATGTGACGGATGTCCGTGGTGAAATTAAAGATGAAAGCCAGGTGGTTCAACTGGCGTCGTAAGCACTTGTCTTTCTTCTGGTGGAAAGCGAAGTGGAGATGTTTGTCTTCCGTCAGGATGGTGAAATGTCGTGCCACCAGCATGTTGCGGGAGAATTTCACGGCCTCATAGATCGCCAGAACCTCCCTGTCGTAAGCAATGTAACTTTTCTGTGCCGGGCTCAGTTTCCTGGAGAAGTCTTCCACCCGCTGTTGGAGCACGGCACCCATGGCGGCGGTTGAAGCGTCCGTGACCAAGGTGAGTGGAGTGATTGGATGTGGGTGAGCCAGAATCGCAACTTGGATAAGGCCCACTTTACATTCGTTGAAGACTGCAACGAGTTTTTCGTTCCAGGTAAAAGGATGGGAGCCCTTGAAATTCGCGAATTCGCGGCGTAGTCCCAGGTTCAGGCTCCTTCAGGCCCATCCATAGGGGGGATGGTGGTCCCATTTGCAGCGTATAGGGTGTATTCTGTGCGCTCCCTGCGTCCCGGCAGCAGCCTACGTGCGAAGACGCACAGATCGCACCCAGTGTCCACTATGTATCGCTGTTTCAAGATGCGGTCATGACGAAAAGGCGGCCGGAGCTGATGGTGCAGACGTTACCCGCAATTACCGTCCGCCGGTGGAGTTTTCCTGCTGGCGGTAGTTTCTGTGCTGTCGGGAGGCTCACTGTTAGTAGAAGTCGCTCTGCTGGCGGGGATGTCTCTGCTGGTGGGAGCACGGTGGGGAGCATTTTTGGGCTTTGTTCCCGAACTGCCAGTGGTACGAGCAGATTTCGTGGGGCTGCAGAGACTAGTCGGCGGTGCTGCTGCGGCGGTCTCTGGAGTGCGGCCTGTGGCAGGCTCTGGAATGCGGGCGGCTGTGTGTTTGTGACGCCCGCAGTGAAGCAGCCTGGCGTGAGAACTCCTCGATCCGCTCTAGTAGCCTGACTGTGTTGCCGGTCGTCGAAAGCGAGATGCTCGCTGTGGTAGGCAGGGAAGTAACCTCAAAACTTCTGTGCGCGAGGCGGGAGGCTGAATCGTGACTGCCCTCAATGTGGCCTGCAAGAAAATCTTGCACTTGCGGTGGGAGCCGTCTGACCCAGATAGTGCAAAGAAAATCGTCCAGAACGTTTGGAGCTAGGCTCTTAAGGTGCCGGAGAAACTGTGATGGCTTCCGGTCGCCCATTTCCTCGTGTGAGATGAGCTGTCCCACGCGCTGTTCTCGTGAAGTGGACAACCGGCGCACCAGCTCTGCCTTAAGCCGATCGTAGGGCTCCTGCTCCTGTGGTGAAGTAATGATGTCTTCCAACTCGGCCGCTTGCTACTGGGTGAGTTGTGACACTACATAATTAAACTTGGTTCGCTGGCGTGTGATGGCTGCCAACTCGAACTACGCCTCAGCCTGAGCAAACCAGACGGCCGGTTGTTCGGGCCAGAAGGGCGGCAAGCATACAACGACTCTGTACACCGCTGAGCTGAGTCTCGTCACTTGTCTCCATCATGCTGTAAAGTGCAGTCGTGCCGCTCATCGGGGTCACCAATATATGCGGGATAGTGTAGGATTGTTGCAATGACAATTACAGTAAAACACATATAACATTACTTATTTTGTCTTAGGCTCGTACAGTACGGTTGAGTTGTTAGTTATAGTCGTACGACCGACTTGAGACTAGTGAAAGAGTGCGTTTGAGTGCAGTGGACAACAGCAGTTCGACCGGGAAAACCAGCTTATAGTGAAACCTACAGTGTACAGCTCGACCCTCTGCGGCCTTTGGCCCCACGAGCGCAAGCTGCAAGGAAGCAATTAATACAAGATAAATGAATCAGGCGACATACAATGCAGACTTCCCGCCATATTCAATCCCATCAACATCCATACAATACCCTCAAACGCCTACAATTCATTCATCGGCACTTTTACCCCACTCTCAACAAATGACACCAATCCGGACCCGCACACGACCAGATAATTTACCCAATGGGCCCCCTAGAGACAGTGAAACCACACGAGGACCACTACCAACCAAGGTCCCCGGCTATCCCGCTCAGCCCCATTCTAAAGAAATCAGCCATACAGTAAGTAGAAAGAGAACCAGGAACATAGAGAGCAAGAAAATCCAAATGCAAAAAAAAAAAATCCATTGGATGGGAGAAACCCTAACAACTTCAAAACGATTTAGTACACTCACGGAGGAAACCACGAATGAAGCTCCTGCAACACACGCTGACCATAAACCCCCACCGATTTTCATATCAGGAGTGGCCAATATAAAGCCACTTTTTGAATTGCTCAACGCTATAGCTTCCGACAAATATCTCGTGAAAACTCTATCCAATCAATAAGTATACCTCCATAGTAGTAACAGTGGAGGCATAGTCAGTAACCCTAATGTCTAAAATAAGGTGACCTGTGTTTGGAACAAGAGTGGTCTAAGTCGCAGTGAGTACTAGAGTGGCATTAGTATGTGTGCCTCTAAAGTTTGGTAGAGGTACCTCCATCGCCCCTACGCTAAATGGAGATCACGTAACGGTACCACGTGACTTGTGGAGTTTGGAGCAAGAGTGGTCTAAGTCGCAGTGAGTGCAAGAAGTGTAATAAGTGCGATCATATTATTAAGAAGGATCGGTTTTCTACTGGGAATTTTGTTGCCACCTTCAGGGTGGTAGCCGCCGTGCAGCCTGGTAATGTGCCCCCGTACAATTTGGTAGAGGTACCTCCATGGCCCCAACGCTAAATGAGGACCACGTGACCAGAACACGTGATTAGCAGTAATAAGTGAAAAGTGTAATGAGTGCAAGAAGTGGTCTAAGTGCATAATTTGAATTCGGCCATTTTACAATATGGCGGTCAACACGGTAATTATGATATTGACGATAATCTTTAAAGTAAATATGAATTTAAAGTCGGTCATTTTCCAAAATGGCGGGCAGCGCGCTATATTTGAAAGAAACGTAAGTTTAAGGTCTGCCATTGTACAATATGGCGGACAGCGCGCGGTAAGTTTGAGATGAATTTTATGTGACTGTAAATGGTGGGTATGGCTCTAAGTATAAATGAATATGAAGTTCTAAAGTCGTCCATCTTCAAAAATGGTGGGCGCCGCGCTATATTTGAATTGAACCTAAGTTTAAAGTCGGCCATTGTACAATATGGCGTGTAGCGCGCGTTAAGTTTAAATTAAACATTACGTGACTGTCGTAAAACAGTACATTCTCCACATCTTCCACGAAAACGATGTGATAGTACAGTTTTGCATTCGCGAAATGGAAGTGTACAAGCCAGCGGAACGTGTCACGAAGCCATGTATGTATGTGCAAGAAGGGATTCCCTCTAACCTAACTTCGCCATTTGCGAATATGGCTAGCATAGCGCGCTACTTTTAAATTAGTTCTAACCTAACTTCGCCATTTTCCAATATGGCAACCAGAGCGCTAGTTTTAAAGTAATCTTTATATGACTTTGTGTTTTTTCGAAAAGAGTTGGCTGAATCGGTAAGATTCCGTACTCGTAATAGAACTATTCTTGGTTCGAATTCTGTGGCTTTAACCATCTCTTTTTCAAAGACACGCGATTACATACAATGTATGATCTTACTAACGTATCCACGATAACCCATAGGGAAGGAAGTGAGGGATTAACCATATGCATGAACAAACACTATTTCTCCCCACCTGGATATGCAAATGTGGTTGCAATGCCCGAGGAATAGAAAGAGAGCTATGTCTTGGATGTAAGATTCAGGATATGTAAGGACACTAAAAGTACACACATACATATTTATTCTTTACACAGTTGGAGAGTAAAATACCTTTCTTTTTACATTTCCTATTGTTATGAAAGAAAACTCACGCAAAATTCGAATCTGGTGCATTTAATAGTACCAGTAGAATCAAATTAACATTATTATGCAAGGTTTTGCTGTAAACAATGCAGATGCATCTGGCTCCCCACGACACAGTGAGACATTACATTCAAAGTTACAGAAGAAGACATTGTTTGTGAGTTAAAATACACAATATTCGTGTTTGAAATTGCACCATCAGATCATACCATGTGTAACAGATAGTTTAATTTTTATACGTCTGGAATTCTTGTATGTAATATCAAGTCCAAAAGTCTTACTTCGAGTAAATATTTGATTTGATGAAACTTTTGCCATAAATTATCAAATTTGAACTAATCAAACACCACGACGTCATACTCACATCGCAGAAACGATCCAAAAAAGAAATTCCCAGGCACTGACATCTGCCATCGTCCCAACCTACACAACAAAATTCCTTTCTCAAGTACAGTGGATTTTCCGACACCCGAGGGTCCGTGTAAATACACACTTTTCCAATCCGATCTCCTACATACAATGTGCAATCGTAACAACAACTGCATTCACCAGCCTGACCAAAAGTCTCGAACAAGCTTAGGCACTAATTTGACACATGGAAGTATAATTCGTACCTCCCAATGTAATTCATATAGCAACTTGTAATGCTGCTTATGTTCCAATACAAACAGATCCGAGACACAGAACACATGTGTACATCTAGCCCAAACCCTTGCCCTGTAAGCGAACGAAAGCTCAGCTTCTCTACAATTGAAGAACGGGATATCATTTTGTTTCGAGATGTACAATAATACATTTTTTTTCCTGGATTTACAAAATTCAACATTCAATGTACACAAAGCTTAAATGATCGTTTCGTTCCTAGTGGGAGTGAAATGTGGCAACCATGTGACGTTCTCTGTTTCATGCACCGAGAATTTCTTGGTCTCAAATAGACTGAATGATCTTTGAGATCGCATGTGTGGAGAGGTTATGTGCAAAGTTAAATAAGTTAAAGGCATTACGAATTTATCCTCAAAAAGTACGATTTGCTTCTTTCGCACATGCCCTTATACACAATGCTGAGGTAGATCGATCTTTAATTAATTTTGGCTATGTCCTCATCGGACACGACACTAGCGTATCGCTTCGCGAAGAATGTCTTTACTAATTGTTCATCAGTGTCCCGTAGGGACAGCAGGACTGTAGACCCAAATTTAGTAGTTTTCCGTTTAGCACGAACAATGGGATATGGTCTATTTAGTATTAATGAGCTGATATTGACGGAAGCGCAAGTAGCGCTGGCAGTGGCATCCTCGAATTTCTTTGTCAGATCCATCCTTTTTGTCTGTAAGGGGAAGAAAAACAATTGCATGTAGTGAATGCTCATACAGCAGAAATACGTTTATGACGTACCTATCTAAGAACAATAACTACCTCAAGTATATACGTAGCGTGTCGGGGTAAATGTTGCGCGTGGAGTCCGTAACTCTGAAACAAACAAGAGAATGACGTCAGCATCCATCAGCAATAAATATGGTCGCTCATACACTGTAGCAACAGTGTGTGGGGACCCCATAGACAGAATTGTAAGTAATCTGAGTATAAATGAGGCAAGTGAGTTTTGTTAGGGTGTGTCGATCCTAAATAGGTGTGTATCCTTTGTAGAGAGAGAGAGATAGAACATTGCTCGCAGATTCGACATACTGGACAGGAATACGAGAGAGTACAGGCGGTACAATGCTGTAGGAAGGCAGATACTGTGCGTTTAATACCTCCCTCAGATAACAGTGATTCTGTAGCACATTTCCTAGCCAGCGTGAACGATCTATTTAGGCACGTGTTACGTGATGTAGATGATAGTGATATGGTGGGTATAACAATCCAAAATGAGGTGAACCAGAATGATAAGCCTATCGGAATCAGTTTTAGACGGAAAGATCAGTTATCCGCAGACGTGATATATTTTGTGTTTGAAAAAGTCTCCCAGTCGAATTCTAGGTTCAATGCTCTGGACACGATGGTCTTAACCGTGCATTCGGTAAGATGCCCGTCGGATTCGGGAAACACACGATCACGAGTAGAAGCAGACCGTTCTCCGTAATGGCGCACCTCAAGAGAAGTATCGTGGATGTGAACGAAGAACAGAACTGCTTAGCACATGCCTTGGTAATAGCGATTGCAAAGGTAGAGAATGATCTGAAATACAATTCGTATCGAAGAGTTCGCAAGATACATCCTGTAGTCCAAAAATTATGTAATACGACCGGTATCGTTATGTAATTAAAACCGGTATCGATCTGTCTAACGGGGCGGGGATTCCCGAATTGGACAAATTTCAATAATACTTTCGGGAGTAAAAGATAGTTGTCTATCACGGTCTGAGCTGTGTAGACAATGTTCGAAGGGCAGGTCGACTCGGCCAAACGAATCATTCTACTGTACGATGATGTCGAAAGACATTATCACGTGATCATTAACATTACTGCTGCCACGGCTAGAAGTTACGTTTGTAAAGCGTGCAACAAATTGTGTAAAAGTGACGAAACGCACGTCTGCTACCAGACGTGTAGCGCCTACATGACCAGCCCCCCGTTCGCTTTCTCCCATGTCCGCTATCCCTGCGCCGAATGCAACAGGCATTTCAGAAGACGCACGTTTTTCGCGAACCACAAGCGGCGCACATCGAACAAAAAATCAGTGTGCGAACGTAAGCGGTGTTGGGACGGCTCGTGACGCACAACAATCACGAATGAATTAAAAGTTTCTGCGACAACTGTAAGCAGAATAAAGAAATCTAACAATCCGTGTTGCCTTCTCGTTGCAATAACAAGCTATTGTACTGCTTATGCAAATCGGGCGCCACAGAGTGCAACACCGATGGCGAATGCGCTAACGAGACGGTCGCCGAGAGTGCGCTGACAGGAACGAGGGTCATTAACGAGGTGAGACAGACCGTTCAGAAGGGTCATTAACGAGGTGAGACAGACCGTTCAGAAGGGTCATTAACGAGGTGAGACAGACCGTTCAGAAGGGTCATTAACGAGGTGAGA
>Ga0123354_10005408_pt1 | contig 18549 bp, 12 predicted proteins | sample TergutLab28metaG_2_FD_97872 | JGI IMG/M metagenome (GOLD analysis project Ga0123354, IMG submission 97872) | Labiotermes labralis P4 segment gut microbial communities from Petit-Saut dam, French Guiana - Lab288 P4 | ecosystem: Host-associated > Arthropoda: Insects > Digestive system > Gut ...
AAATGCAATTTTTAAGTAATGACAGCTCTTATAAATATTTGGACTGTGATAAGGGCTTAGTAATATCAAACAATAGCACTTACATTCTCATATAAATTACGATTACTGCAAGCATTCACCACTAATTTCAGTAAATAAACATGTCTGGTTATCAGTTATTTTCGCATTTCTTAACTTAAAAATTTAAATTAATACATTTCCTGAAATTTGCTAGATATAAACCTTTTTTAAACACACTGAAATTTACTTTCGTCCTGTTGCCTACAGATTGCTTCGAAACATCCCTAACTTACGGCTTGCAATCTCACTGCCTCGCAACAAAGAGTACGCTAAGTAATGGTGGGCTACTATGTAAACCATGAGGACTCCAGTGATTTGAAAAATTCTTACCATATCACTACACTCAACATTTTTCTACAGATTGTATCAAAAATAAAATACCAGCCTCCTTAGTGTACACGAAAGATAAACCATTCTGTTGGGAAAAATATTCAGTGATAAATAAGTATGGCATTCTATATAACATTGAGTAACACACAGAAGGACGTCGAATATCAATATGTGAAGCGAACGACATTGTGACGATGTACTGCACGTCATTTTTAAGGACAGTCGAGCCTACGAGAAAACAGTAAGTTGTAACATGTGCGTAAGTTAGTAAATAACAATAGTAAGAAGGGTGAACAATTGTCAAGGCGTATTAGCATTCAAGTCAAAGAGTCAAATTAGACAGAAGCAGAGGATTTGTTTGAAGCAGTCCTTAATATGTATATACAGTTTTCCATCACTCTCAGCCAAGTTTTTTATTTGCCCCTGTTGACCTCAATAGACAAAAAGTGTTAGGTATAAAAGTATTGGAGGGCATTTGTTCACTTTGTGCCCCCCAAATTAAGTTACAGTTAAGTTAAGGGATTTACAGATGGAAAGACATTATAGAAGACACGAAACAAATAAATTCCCAATATGATTATTATTACAATGTTGTAGATATACGAGAAACACATTATTAAGCATGCTGTATAGATATCACAAGAGAATGTGATATTTAACAAGTATATCATCAGACCAGCGAGGATTAGAAATTGCATTTTAAATATAAATATTTAAGTCAAATTAAACCGGCCATGCAAATTTGGATCCATTGCCACTGAAATAATTTAAAGGTGGCTTTCTAAGCGTGGGTTATTTTCATTCCGATGAATCAGTGCGCTGTGAGTTTCTGTTTAGTTTAGACGCCACTCCTCACGCAGACAGCAGAGAACTCAGTTCCTAGGCTATCGTTAACACATCCACATAACGACATTTAAGCCCATCTTGCGTTTATAAAAATCTTCGAAAGCGTTTCTTACGGACACTGCGAAGAGCAGGATTCAATTACATCAAGTAACGTGAAAGAATTTCAGAGAGATTTTTTATAAGTTAATTAATTATTATACACTGATCTACACTTTCAACGTGACAGAACCCAAAACAGCACACTTCATACACTTAGCACATTTTTTATTGTTTCGGCCCCAAATGATGCTGACGTTCGGATCCCTAATATTTCTTCTTTTCGTTCCCCTGTCTACTATTTTCATTGCCTCTTATCTTTATTTCACTCGCAACTTCAAATTCTGGCAGAAACTCGGTATTCCGTACGTAAAACCCACACCGTTTGTAGGCAATCTTAAGGAATGTGCGTTCCAGAAAGTGAATGTTGGCAAACATCTTCAGCACATATATGAACAGCACAGTGACAAGCCGTACGTCGGAATTTTCTAGTCAGGTAAGCCCATTTTGTTAATTCGCGACTTGGAGCTGGTGAAGAATATTCTGGTGAAGGATTTTCAGTACTTCATAGATCATGTTATCTCTTTCGACGAAAAGCTTGACCCCCTAGGCTGCAAGGGTTTCTTTGCCATGAAGGGTCAACTTTGGCGACATTGGAGGATAAATTTGACTCCAGCGTTTACTTCCGGTAAAATGAAGATGATGTTCTACCTGGTGGACACTTGCGGGAAGGAACTGGCTGATTGCCTGGACAAGGCCTCTGTTTACAGTAAGGAATTCCGAGGCTGAACGTTCCACCACTTACTTTTTAAAGAAAAGTATGATTTAGGCCATTTATAGAAATTAAGTTAAACTCAAAATTGTAATTATTGGAAAAGACATTTACATTCTTGTCAGTCTAAATGAGACCAAAATTGCGTTTTTAATTCGGGATTCCATGGTCTCCACGGCGTTTTTTTTTTCATGAATGCAAAGGAAATCTTCATTAAATCGAGTCAATCTGATCTGATAAGTGAAAATTAATACGAGTAATTTCTTACTAGAAGTGCTTTAGCATGATATTCCATGCCACCCTATTTAAATCGAACTACAATTGTTATCAGTTCCCTATAACAGAGAGTTTAAATTCCATTTTATCAATCAAGCAAAGCATTTCTCGAGAGACATTAAACACTGTTGGAAAATTCTAATTGTGACAACCATTAAATTTCCACGGCTGAATACATTACAGCCGCATGTTTTCTGGTATATGTATCCTTACAATTAATTTGTTACAATAAAATATAATAATATTATTGTACTGAGAAAATAATCTTCTCCATAGTATGTATGGCGCTTTAACAGATTTTCTCAAAATTATTGCAATATAGGACATCCACAAACTTTTACAATTTCTGCACACCGCTGGACTAGACTAAATACGCGATAACCTTGAACGAAAATTCCTATATAATGTATAACATCGGAATATTGACACACAGGACTAATATTAAGTCTAAGATATTTTATTTTACAGACTTTGACACGTTCAAGCTCAAACTGTCTTACTATTAAAAACAAAAATTAATTTAAATTTCGGAACAGTTAAAAGGGAAAACGTGTACTTACCACATATTAAATTTAAATTCAGTGACAGTTATAAAACCTCAAGAGACACGACCAAGAAACAAATTACATCTGCTGAATGCATGTGTATGTAGTAACTAAAAATGGAGTAGCAATTTCACCCTGGTCTGTTAACAGAATCCCCAGTGGATGTGGAAGAGACGATGTATAGGTACACTACTGACGTCATAGCGTCCTGCGCCTTCGGTATCAATGACAACTCACTGAAGGATCCTAATGCAGAATTCGGGATGTACGTACGGATAATATTTCAGTTCTCTTTTCGACAGGCGTTGGCAGGACTGACGGCATTCACTGCTCCCGCACTGAAGAAACTCTTAAAGATAAAGTTTGTGGATGATGACACTACCAGATACGTGAGGAAGACCGTCTGGGGTACAGTGGAATTCAGGTGAAATACATATACATTGTGCTGTCATGGTAATGCCAGGTAAAAAATTTTGTGCAAACAAAGCTGAATGTCATTTTTTCTAAAACACACGCTTAATAACATAGATAAAAATTATATAAAATAATCGACAATTATCAAACTTGGAGAAGTGAATAATGGATTTCCCTTAAATTATATGCACATCTTTAGCATCAAAAAAAGTGTTACATGGATCGCACTGTCGGCACTTTCCATCGGCCTTATGTGTGGACGGTAAACATGAATCTTTAGGAATTCAATACACATAAAGCTATAACCTGAAACTTTCTTCCACATTTCTTCCACATTTCTTCCAGGATTTTAATTCCACTAGCAAACTCAATAATTTTTAGGGGTACGTCATTCCGTGTGGTTAGGGTGTAACTGAATAAATAAGTACATTTCTTCCCCAGATTTACACTTGTCAGACTTTCGCTCTACGCTGGTAAGCATAAGATAGTTTGCCTTTTAAAATCGCAGAGAATTTTCATAATAAACGATTTTAACATAATGTAAAAGGTATTACTAATTGAACAAGGTGGGAGTGCGATCGACACAAAAAAAACTCGAGAGAGAAATTCGTGAATTTACCGAAATTTGAGTTTCGCGATATTATATCCAAAATTATCGTATAGAGAACTATTATTATTATTATCATAATCATTTCAAGGGGAAATATTACACCATAAAAGTGCTAAATCTGGAAAGGGGCATGTAAAGTATTTGTACTTTCAGTTTTTTCTGAAAAGTATTTTCAAATTCGAAACTCAGGATAGAAAAAAACTAGTGAGTGAGCCAGATCTGTTAAGCTCCGTCGATTTTTCCTGATTTATAAACACAAAGTTTCAAAAGAATCTTTTTCATTTTAATGCACTATGTATTTCAAAAAAAATGTTTTGCACCTTCATAGTTCTAATATACTAATATTCACATAAATTTACATTCTAACAATTCTATATTCTTTTCTCGTAATTACTACATAAAAATAGTCACATCAAAGCTGTCAAATGTGTCCCAAATTCCAGGAGGCGTTAGTACAAATGAAGTCACTTCTTACGAGTCTGCTACGTCGCCTGTGTCGTTGAATGATTCGCATCTGAAGGATTGCAGGTGTCTTGTTGGAATTTTAATCCTTCTTTCCTCAGAACACCTCGGGTTCTAAGAATTTGGCAAACATTCATTCAGGTATAACGTAACGACCAAAATTTACAATGCTTCAAACTTTTATGTGAAAGCTTTAGCATGAATATTATCGCCAGATTATAGATCAGAGCTTTTCATAATGTTTTCTGTAGAAAACACTAGTGAAATAAGTTTTTAAAATGCTAAATTATAGTAACTTTTGAAACTGATAATTTTAACTTATTCTGTAAGATGTTCGTTCCTCGTACCAAAATAACCAAATATGTTTTTTGAAAAATTTCGTACCACCATATAAATTGGAACTTTACAGCAGCTACATTGCCCTCAACTGATATAGCATAAAGCTGTGGCCCTGCGTTGTCATTTCGAACTGCATGAGGTACACCAGGTGCTGCAAAATAGGAATGTCTGAGAAAGAGTTGTCTAAAGGTGTTTGTGTATGAAAAACAAAATTCAAAACAAACTTCGGTATACGTAATTGATGTTTCCTACTCACTGCCCATTTACTGCAGAGCAGTTTACACAGTACAGAATTTAAGAAATGTGAATAAATAAAGATAACACGATGTATAGCAATGGCTTTTTCTTCTTATCCTTCAATCTTTTGATGGGCTGGCAGTCTGGAGTTATTGCAAGACATTTTTTCACTGCTGAATGACTGTCAGCTCCTGTGTTCTTGGCGACTGCCTCCAACTACTGTAGTCGACACATCCCTACGGTCTTTTTCCCAATATTTCTCTTTCAAGGACGTTCACTACAAACTCGTTACGCCTATTTATATGACTTTTCCATGAAAGGCGTCTATTTTATAAGATTTGTAAATTGCATTGTCTAATACAGATATCGACGAAGTTGGCGTCCTTAGGTGCGAATATTTGTTTACGCAAAACGTAGTACCTCCTTGTGTACATTTCGGATATGTCTCTTCTGATAAGTTTACAATGGCCTCAACTATGCGACAAAGTCTGACCACGACGCGACAAAATGTATGAAACTGTGACCTCAACACTTGCCCATGAGAAACCGGAGGCTTTACTGTCTGTTCCGTTTCTCTGAAAACGATCTGTGTAGTGGCAATACTTAAATTATTCTTGTTAAAGCGTTCAGCGTTCTGAATAAACGCAACAGTTAACTTCCGAAGAATCCCATTTACAACGTGTAACTTTTTAATATTGCAAGTACTTATTGCTAAATATTAATACATGCACTGGTGAATTATGTAAGACAGCATTCAAATTGCATAAGCTTTTATCGGCGTAATACGGAACCATTAACACGCCTTCGCGAAACACCACGGTTCCGAGAAAACCAGTTTTAAAAGCTCCTGTCTAGACACAAAAAAAAAATTACTGCTGCTTAAATGGTCAGAAATAAACCCACCATTAACAGAAGGATGTGTGTTTTTGTAGACAGCTAAACATAACAGCAAACAAAGAAACTCGCACCTTGAATAGCTTACATATTAGCATATTTTTGACATGTGTCCACTTTATATAATAAGTTTACAAACACACTTCACACAAACTACAGAATTTAATGTTATGTTTTATTTCATATTCAAGTTTAAATTATTTTTCGCGTTTCCTCAGAAGTCTCTAGAATAATTCATAAGATTTAATAAGAATTAGTATTTAAGAATCTTTTCGAAAATATCCCATTTATTTCATACATGAAATAATGCCTTCAATCTACTCTAGGCCTTCAAGACTGTGTCATCACCTCTTAAAGCCAGAACATTTTCAGGGAGAAAAATGGAATCGTACGGAACGACTTCTTGGATTGCATGATGGAGTTGAGAAAGAGAGGAAAGGAAGACCATCAAGAAACCAATCTTTCTTTGGAGAATTCAACAAATGACGCCACATTCCGTAAGTTAACAGTAGTCTACAGTTTGGTGAGAAGGAAAACAAATTGGCTCACGTGCTAACGGAATGTTTTTCAGGAGCTCTGACGAGTGTGGCCTCATAATAAGGAGTAAATATAAACAAACTGAATCAGCAACGAATTCCTGCAATTTACTGCCGAACAGTATGTATCATTTAATATAAAATAAAGACATGTGTCCGCTTTTGTTACCATTTTCTGATCATAAGATTGGACTCCTTATATCATATGCGAGGGCGCTGTCATGTTCAAAAGTAATCAGACTGTAATAAGAATGACTGGGTTTAAAAGTAACATTTTGAGATTATCTTAGGACACAAACAGTCTTTTGTACAAACATTACAAAAATAAAAACGTAATACCATACAGTCGTGTTGCACGAAAGAAAAACTGCTGTGAATTATTTTGCAAAAAAATCAATTCTATGCTTCATCTAACGAAGTTAATATCATCAGTGATTTATATGATTATTTTTATTACAGAAAAACAGACACATTCTATGTGCCGCCCCTGTTGAACAGAGCATTTCTGGTTCAGATGTACACAAGTACACCAACAACAAACTCCTGGGAATGCAAGCTCATTTCATTCAGTTCTATAATTCATCTTTCTCTGTATAAAAAAGTCTTTCACCCTGTATTGACACTCTGATACCGCTATTAGGAGGCAATTCTGGGACAAGATGGAGATCTCTGGCACTGATCATTTCAATTTTAATGTCAATCCCTCATAAAGCAACTTCGGCTTAATAATACTTTATTACTCTATGACAATTCGAACAAAGAATTGTTCATGTAAATCATACAATAAGAAATACGTTCAGAGCTACAAAGAATCTAGCAGTAGGTCATGTTCGGATGATACTTTATTAATCCACCATACTAAAGACTGCACACATAATATTACAATACACCAACATAACATGATATTTGTTCTGGCAACCTAGATTCTGATTCCAAGCAATGGAAGAAAGATGAATACGAGCCACGAAAAAATAGGAAGAAGTTATTGTAATTAACCTAAAAATAATGAAGCTGCCAGACCTTCACAATATTTGGTTTATTCCAAAAAGTGTAAGTGTGAAATATTCCACAAGTTAATATTGAGGTGAAAATCTCATATTATCAGACGTTTACATGTGATAGGGTGCACAACATATTATTCCGTTTTGTGAAATTAACAGGCAAATTTTAGGCACATATCTACGCACGACAAATAGAAAACACAAATATAAAAATGGGGATTTCAGTGCTCGAAATATGTAAAATATTTCACTATTGGTTACAGAGAATCGGTGTTGAGAACTAGCAAACGTATCCCTTGGTAACCATAGACAAAGCCAATTTGCTGAATACATGAACAAATATGAATTTCACCTTTAAAATTCGTCTTTCTTTTTTCTCTCTTTCTCTACCTCTCTCTCTTCCTTCCTTTCTTTCTTTTCCTTTATTTCCTTCTTTCTTTCTCCCTTGCCTTCTATCTTTCTTTGCTTCCCTCTTTCTTTGCTTCCCTCTTTCTTTCTTCTTTCTTTCTTTCTTTCTTCCTTTCCTTCTTTCTTTTCCCTTTCTTTCTTTGTTAATTTATTTTTTCTCTTTATTTCTTTCTTTCTTTCTTTCTTTCTTTCTTTCTTTCTTTCTTGGAACGGGCCCTGTTTTCAGAAATTGACGGCTACGATTTGATGGAACAGGCTGCTATATTCCTAGCAGCGGGGTTCGAAACGTCTGGGAGTACAATGTCTTATGTACTGTACGAGCTTGCACTGCATCCTGAGATTCAGAACAGACTGAGGGCGGAGATGGTGGGGGTGTTGAACAGACACAACGGACAGCTGACATATGATGGCATACAGGAGATGGCCTACCTGGACATGGTTATGTCAGGTGGGTTGATTGAAGCAGGTAGCTGTATAATTAGGACTGTGTGCACCAATATGCTAATTTTGAAACAGAATTGTCTCAGCGATTAATCCAAAATTCCTTATTCTCTAACCCAGCATATGGTAAGATTTATTTTAATTGCTATTTGAAGTCAGAGAATATGAAATCCCCTGTCTATTTCTGTATTGCATCTCGGTTGTCGATTGCCTAAAGCCATTTATTCTAGTGAAATTATTCTTAGGAACAGAAACTAAATTACCTACATTTCCTAGCCATTAGTCCCAACATCCCATGACATTTACCGGTATTTAATCACAGGTTAGGCCAAGAAAGCGAAGAGGATATTTACCTTTATTGTGTACTGCATATTTATACGAGTACATACATTTAAACAGATATTCAGTCTTGTATTTAAGATTAGATAAATACACTGACATGAGTGTCATTTCAGTGAAAGATTAACTAAATTGGCTATCAGAATCATCCCGTCTGTCTGTCATTATGCAAAAACTCGGCTCTCAATAACGGATTGTCATAATAATTTATAACTGAGATTTTTTCTGAAATGTTTCGAAAATACACAAGTTTCATGAAAATTAAAATAGAGGGCACTTTGCATTAAGAGAGACGACATTTATGATAATGTGTCACTGAATTATTCTTAATATATACTAATAAAGAAAGCAAGCAAATAAAATTTGAACACCAAAGAAGAAACAATGGCTCGGCAATAAAATAAAACAAATAGAAAAAAAATCATAGGAGGAACGAAACTAAAAAATTCTTTGAGGAAATACGGAACTATAACCAACAAGTAACACTTCCAATAATATGCAAAGATGCAGAATATAATGTTATATCACAGCCAGACTTAATTATAAAAGATGAAAAGACTCTTCTTAAGATTCTTTATATATCAGAAGCTATAGATATACAAACCATTATAACAGAACGTACAAATATTCAACCACAAGTCCCAATACCATCACACAACGAAACATGTTTTATAACCAATAATTTAAAACTGAACCAAGCAGCTGTTTCTGAAAATATAACTACAGAACTGGTTAAACTACAGGTAGAACACTAAAAAAAAACTACATAAATTAATCCTAATGATATGGAATAACGAACAATTACCTCAACAATGGAATGAAGGAATTATCTGTCCACTTTATAAGAATGGTGATAGACTTAAATGTAACAACTACAGACCAATTACGTTATTAAATATAGCATAAAAAATATTTGCCATTTAACTGAATAAGAGACTAATAGAGAATACAGAAAATAAAATGGAAGATAATTAAATGGGATTCCGCCAAAATAGATCTAATATAGATAATATCTTCTCTATGAGACAGATTTTTTTTAAAACTATTAGTTTAATATTGATCTGTATAATATATTTGTGGATTATACACATGCTTTTGACTCTGTTCATAGAAATAAGCTAATAGAGTGTTTAAAGAAATTTGATGTTCCAGATAAAATAATTAGATTAATAGCCTTAACCCCAATACACACAAGAGTAAGAGTTACGGTAAACAGAGACTTTACAGAAGAATTTAAAAACCGGAGGTAAAGAAGGAGATCCCTTATCAGCAACCTTGTTTATCTTAGATATTGATACAATACTAAAACAGATGGAACTCATGGGAAATATTACTACAAGTCTGAAACAATGTATTGCATATACAGATGACATCCTGCTAACAACAAGAACTAAACAGTCCTTATTAGACACACTCCAGAAACTAAGAGAAATATCCGCACAAAATATACTAATTGTAATGGTCAGAAAACAAAATAATAAGATGCAGGAGGAAAAATTATCAATCAGAAGAATTTAAAATTGACTCGATTTACCTAGAACAAGTCAAGCCCTACAAATATCTGGGATCAACTGTAAACAGTGATAACTCAATAGAAGAAGAGATGCAATATAGAATAACACTTGGAAATAAAGCATATTATGCAAAACCCATTTCTCTTTAAAAGTAGAACGGCCTCCAATAAATCAAAATTGAAACTGTACTGGAATATTATAAGACCAATAGTATCATATGCCTGTGAGGTGGGGGGCTTGAAAGAAGCCATAAAAAATATGTTAATGTTATTTTGAAAGGGAAGTGTTAATAAAGATCTTTGGTCCTACGAAAGAAACAGATGGTGCAAGGAGAATCAAAACAAAAGATGAATTAGATGAATTAGTAAGAGAGCCGAATAAAATAAATTAACATAAAAGCACAACGATTAAACTGGGTTGGCCATTTGCATCGAGTGACGGAAGAGAGAATGGTAAAAAGGTATAAAAGTGGAAATCGATAATACGACTACAACGGAGACCAAAGAACAAACGGGAAGATGACATAAGAAATAGCATGAAGAAACTGAAAATAAAGAATTGCATTACCTGCATCCAGGACCATAATAAGTGGAAATCATATGTTCAGAAGGCCAGAACATTCAAAGATTGAATTTGTAGCGCCTTAAGAAGAAAGGAAGAATTACTTTTAAGAAATTTCACGCGCAGATTTAGAAAAAATCAAATCACAGTCTCATAACAAATAAGCTTTACTCGGAAGAGATGCTGTTTTCATGCCGGATAATTAAGGCGCCCGTCCTGAATATGTAACACTTACTGCCATCCCACGGCAACAATGGTTATGAGAACGCGTCGCAATTTTAACGTAAATGTACATTGTCAGTATTATTTAAATTCAAGAATCCTAGCAGATATCGACACCAATATGAAGTCGTACACTGGAGTTAGGAGACAGCGTAGTGGGATCCATATTTATACAGGCTTTTTCCGGTCTGATTGCACGTACCGCTGTACGGTAATTCTGATCACAACTCTTAAGTGCAGACGTTCACCCAAGCAGTACAATATATAAGTTCTTCGTTCCGAATAACCAAAACTCTATTGAACTTATTTTTACTTCCTGCCTTCACAGACAAAGTGCTGTACATAAGCGTCAGCAGATAACTCATATAGTCATATGCTTAGCAACAAATTGTGCATATCACATAACATGCCATTCGCATGTATGTCGGCTGCTGGCCTCACCTTTATCTTGAAAATGGTGTCGGTTCATAAGCGTTATAAATGTGCTGCAACAAATGCCATCACCTAGAACAATACTGTCTACACACGGTGCTTATAAGTTGGAAGTGGCAAATAGAAAATATTCCTACAAACAAACACATTGCACAGAAATCTCACTCTCACTACTACCACCACCACCACCACCACCACCACCACCACCACCACCACCACTACTACTACTACATCCGACCTTGAATTATTAGATGACGGGGTTAAATATCGTCGTTGTCAAGTCTGTCAACATTTGGTTGCTTTTAAAATATCTGCTCCATTTTCTTCCCTGTTGCAATTCCACTGCACTGTCAGCGTTCAACTTGATAAGTAGGTGTCTAATTTCTTTTGCATCCAGGAGAACCGAATCACGGTACGAAATGTTATGTCGACAATATTTCCTAAACCTTAGCCACTATAAAAAACTAATCTTCATAAATTATTTTGGCACAACGTCGTGCACCTTAACTCACTACAAATGATAAAATTCATAATAACAAATCAAATTATTTGTCGATGAAAATGTTGCAAGTCATTGTGCCACAATTACTGTATACATTGTGTATCTTAAATGGCAGAACACAGTAGCAGCTTATCCAATTAACGTGATTCTTTCCTTTTCTTGTGTTCACAGAGACTATGAGAAAATATCCGATACTTCCATTTCTGGATCGGACGAGTTTCAGCGACTATGAACTGCCACCTCCTTCCGAAAATGGAACAATAATACTTCCAGCTGGTAACGCAGTTTTTGTGTCAGTGTTGGGTATCTAATGCGACCCACAATACTTTCCAGAACCGGAGATTTTCGATCCAGACCGTTTGACAGTGGAAAACAAACGGAGTCAACCGGAGTACTCATATATTTCATTTCGAGAGGGTCTCCGAATGTGCATAGGTAATAATAACACAATTTCCATATTGAATTGTGGGATTGTAAACTTTAAGGATATAAGAGGCAAATTTACGAACCTTCGTTGTGTGAGGCCGTGTAGTTTGGTAGGTACGAAATATCACAATGCCACACTCAAAAAATCAAATGAAGTAACTCATAAACTATTAAAAAAATCTAACAAACTGCCTTCTTTACAAACCAGAAGATCGCATTATATATGATCTATCGTAATATGTTAAGCTATGTAAAATTAAACTGCACTGAGAACTGTGTTGTCTCTATAATATTATCATTCAAGAAGTGCCATTAATGTTTCAATTTCCACGAATGCAGTTTCTTTGTTTGGAATAAACAAGCGCCCTGTTGATAAGTCTCTTCGACCCACTGCTGAATCATACAATTTAAGATTGGCTTCTGTAAGCATAATTTGCTACGAGAGACTGTAATCGAGGAGGTACAAAGTGTACCGAAGTCAGAAGAAAATCGTCTTTCATATTTTAACAAAAATGTTGTGGATTAAAGCCTCAGAAACCTCTATAATTACTGTATTTTTGAGGCACATAGATAATTAAGTGCCCTTACTGTATTGTCCGTTCAGTTCAACTCATCTATGGTATGGAAAACAGATTTTTACGTGGATTCGTACAGTCATTTTTCATAGCAGACGTTTAGTGACCAAGAACATGTTTAGTTAGTTTTTGTGTATTTGTATACAGGAAGTATGAGAATGTGTTGCACTCAACATGCAGCTGTTTATCATACAGACATTTAAAGTCCCTCATAGAAAACCTGTACAGTTTCAGCTGTCCGCACATTCACGTAAACTACTGACTTCCGTCTGAACTAGCTGCACTGAACATCTGAACAGATGCAAGGAAGCAACGCAGGTTTATATCCTCAATTTTGATTAGGGATTAAAACCAGTGAATGTCGTCATAGGAATGCCATTACAATCAATCCGTGAACGCTGTTTTTAAATGACATCCGTATATTGAATCACAAGAGTAAAAACGTAAAGCAACTACGCACTGTTTTCTTTTAGCTGAAACCGAATTGTAAGACCCCACTGACTGCCCACTACCGTGGATCCCTTAGAATTATCTAAAATTGACACTAAATCATCAGTTTCTTAAATTTTAGATTTATTTCATAAAAATGCATTTTCCAAATATACTATTACAAAGAGACATATTTCCGCCACGCTACTTGGTAATTTCAAAAGACATAAATTTATCAAAAGTACAAATAGGATGAATACATGCTTCAAGTTCGAAGTGAAGTAGTTACAATTTTCAACGCCTCGATTACAATACAATACAATTACAATACCATCCCACATATACGGACAAGCAAAAGGTTAACATGTCAGTATTTACTATTGCTGGAAATAGGTTTAATGTGGTTTTTCTTTTTCCTGCTTTTGTATAATCTCCTTATTTCACGGTTTAACTTATCACTTCTAATTTACTAGTCAATATAAAATGAACTTGTCAATTTTAAAACACAAGCACCCCCAAATTCGATCTTGTGCGTGTGCAGTTGTCCTGTTACATATGCGGTCAGCAATCTCACTTCATCCTGTACCCAGTCCGGCTCATCTTGTTTGCTGCTTGCTCCATTACGTTAATTTCATATCTAAAACCTTTTTGACATTTTTAAATAACTGATATATTCGTATTTATACACACACACTTTTTGTAAATAGTAACCACAATTCAACGCTATGTACTAGCAATCATGAATCGACGTGTTGTAACAAATGTATATCGATATTTGTAAACACTGAATAACTATATTCACGGATTAATCCGCTTCTTCCCCTTCACGTGTTTATGCTTGTTTTAATTAGATATGACTGCTGTAATACAACTGCAGTCACGTCCTCTGTACTTGATTAATTTAAATTTCAAATTTACACACGCACAACATCTCTACATACTGCATCTTCACTGATACTTCTACGCACACTAAATACACCGCACCCTTCGAAGTGTATAGTGTTATTTGTGGCTTCTTTTACACTAACTCCACAAAGCGGTCCGTGTATAGAAACAAAGTAGGGATTAAATTTTTCGCATTCTTTCATTCAGGCCGTGGCACACATTCAGCATCCTACACGTTGTTTATGGGATCATTCCCATGGGCAAAACAAGGGGCCGTGACATTTACCACAGACCAACAAATAACGTTGAGGATAAAGGAAGATTAAAGCTATACGTCTATTCCACCTCTGGACATTCATTGGTTGTGCTATGGTGACATTTGTAGTCGTAAAATTTTGATATCTCAGAAATAGCTGTATAAACAAAAACACTTCGAAAATCACAATATTTTAAATATTTCTTGTTACGAACTGCCCATCGCAATTAATCTGTAAAAGTACAAATTAATCTGTATTTTTATCCTTGTGGATACTTATGTTAAAAAAGCATAGTGATTTGTGCTGTTATAATGGGGCTGTATTTTTTTTTCATATTTCCGGATTTTGAGACTCATCAACACTAGTACACAATCACTGCCCTTCCAGCCACAAACCGTTGCCAACAGCTGCTAGACACAGATTCGGACTGCTCCACAGAGCAACCACAGACACATTTGTTTGGACTAACTGAGGCGAAAGGGCCAAATATAGAAACAAAAATAAAAAATGTTACTTTTATTAACAGGAGAGTTTTAGGCTCTCGCGGTTTTTGAATACAGGTTCCTTTGATAATTATGAACTGATATGATGACGGATTCCGTAAAAGACCTAGTGTTACGATAACCTCAATACGGTCTAGCTCAATGGGCAATTCCATTTCTCTGCAGCCTGAACGGACTGTCTTAATATGTTGGGTGACTTGCACAGAACTTGTGCAGCAGGAATCCCCCTCGTCCTGAAAGTGCGATAAGCTGTTGGTGTAGATTTAGTGCGTCTTCTTGGGTGTTGACTCCACACAGAGTGTCATCCACAGAAAACTGTTACCTAATGCTTACGGTGCCAGTGAAATGTATTTCGATTCATATTCTGCAAGCATATCCAAACAGCGTGTAGCTAGATAATGTGCTGGTGTGGTGCCATACGTTACTGGTCCCAGCTCGTATATCCTCATTTGTCCTCATCAGAACTTTACCACCAAGTTCGCTGCAAATTTCTATCGTCTTGACGAATCTTCACTTTGCGGCAATTCCTAGCTATATCTGCGGTGAATGCAATTTGGTATGTTATGAATCGTAAAAAGAAGGAAAACGAATATTGTTGTATTGTAGGTCCTACTATAAGCATATCATTCAAACAGATTCTGTTACTCGAACTACATGACCTATCCAAATCAACAAGTGTGTGTGGGATGTACTGTTGGAACTATTAAAAACCGCAGGACGTGGTAGGTAATAACGTTCCTCTGTGGTGTTTGCATCTTCATTATTCTGGTTAACATGGCGAAGATATTCTTATTGTGGAATAAATTTAGAATATGCCGAATGCAAATATGGATGTTCCTGGAAACGTCGCTCTAGCGTTTGAAACCTCCGCCTTGCTTCTTCAGATAGACTCCCTCAGACAGATTTGACCCTCGGGTCAAGGAAGTGTCACAATGTAACGTCCCGTTTCATTTCGTGTGGTAAGCTTCTCGAAGTGTCCTTTACACAAAATTTATTCATTTTCCCAAATCTCTACAGAATCTTTTCTTTGGAACTCCTTCAGGCTCTGATAAATGTATCTTCCCCGTAAAACTGGATAATTTCGGAGCCGCTTCTTTTTATCATGGCGAAGAACTTTAAAGAACACATTATCTCCTAACGGGATGTCAACGGAATTTGAACTGTTGAAGTTCTCATCTGCTAACAACAAACTTTCGGACATACAGCAGTCACTACTATCTACAAACGTGGCTGGTTTCATTCCTGTTCATTTGGGAAGTACCGCGCAATTTGTCAAGTACCGCGCAATTTGGAAAGTACCGAGTAATCCATGTTGTTTTCAAAAATGCTAAATCATGATTTTACCTGCAGTGACGCTACATAATGAATTATTTTTGTGACCTCAAGAATGACTTGAAGTATTAGATGTGCTTTAATTCTTCTCAAATGAAGTAACTGAACTAGCCTTTCTCTTACAATATGAATTACTCACGCTGAATACAAAAATTCTCAGCACTTCGCTAATTGCCCCTATTTATCCCTGACAAAAACTATCCCTGTAGCAATCAGAATCTGTGAAGATGAGCTTCAGTTAAATGTATGACAACCTTACTCGTAAGCAGAGTCTTGCTTACAAGGAAAAGAATCATTAAGCACAGAATTTGCATTCATATGACTGAGAAATTCATACACAATTTTTTTATACTTCCACAGGAATGCGGTTCGCTCTAATGCAGGTGAAGACCGGACTGTGCCACATACTGTCCCGCTTCGAGGTGGCGCCCCACAGAAACACGCCTGCGCCTGTTCCGATTGACACAAATCTTTCCTCTTGACAGTCGGCGGCGAGTTACCGCTGATATTCAAACGCATACAGCTATGAAACCACACAGATACTCACACGGTGATTTACGTCACAAATTAGACACCTGTAGCAGATTCATTTTTCAGAAGTTAATAAGCACATATTAATGGAATAAAACGGAATATGCTGCGTAGCAGAAGCGAATGTTTCATTCCATCTGGTTCTACATAATTGTTGAATGAGAAAATCTTTACTTCCGCCCATGAGGCAGGTTCAGTTCAACTCCTTTTCCCATTGATTCTAAACTTACCGGGAAAATTTCAACAGTCCTCTGTAAATTACCTCATCTCAATACAACAAACACTCCTACAACTTCCTCTCACCAAACTCAGATTATGTAAATAGTTTCCTAATTGAACAGAAACAGATTTACAGCTAAACTAACAGGTGAAATGTTAGGTACATAGGTTATAATGTTCACAAGCTTACAATACAAACGATAGACAAAATACTATTATTTCCCACAAAGCATTTCAATATATAGCACATCATTCAATGGAGAGCACTTCACGAATATTTGAAGAGAAAAATACTTTAGTCGCCTGAAGCGCCTCTCCATTTTAAAGACTAATACCTGTGAACAGAAATGCAGCAGGCGTTCTCCTTATTTCATTTGTTTTGAATTTCGTCTTGATGCAATAATGGTTTGCTACGCTAGTGCCCAAAATTTGAAACTTGCTACATTTTCATGGAATGTGTATTTTCTCATTATATCTAAATTACAATTATTTTCCAGGAACACATATTTAGCTTGGTAGAAAAATAACGTCAACAAACAGATAGTTTGGTATCGTGATACGTCACGGAGTTGTGTGTTTCTTTCCATTAAATTCGGAAAAAATTCTCCGAATACAATAGTACAAATCTCCCAAAACAATCTGTATATTCTGAAATATACCCATAAGTCGTACTTGACTTCATGAAAATTCGACAAATTATGCATTGCGTTACTAAAGGGCGTAGCTATATTTATGAGGACCTTCATAACTGTCCCTGTACTACTATAAATGATAGCAATGGAAGAGAATGTTGACACTGACACTTCTTCAGACAGATTTAACTAGGGTATGAATTACAGTACTTATAAAGTACAATTTGTGTGTCTCGGTGTTCAGTCATAAAACACTAGTTTCTTTTTTATCCATTGCGTAATATGCTGAATAATGTTTACACGTATGTATTGTGAGGATGCGTGCGGAACTATGGAGCACAACTACTCTCTTCTGCTGTAGTTAGTTTCTGTATTACGTATAATGTTACAGAAATACGTACCCTACTAAATCAAATAATCTGAAATAATAGGTAAATTACTGACTTTTAAAGAGCATAAATCTGCAGCATCACTGAAAATACACTGAACTGTGCAGTACGCAAGGCACTACAGGAATTTGTAATAAACAAAATAGATCAAAAACAGCAATATTAATTTCTGTATTTTTTTTTAAAAAAACAGGACCAATGTGTAAAAAGTAAGTTACAGCTAAAGTAATTACAACTTTCTGAATGTTTACAGAAATTCCCTCTATATTTCACCCACCGGACAAAACTTTAAAATTAAAAGAAAATGTTCTAATTCGGAATTCTAGGAAATGATTCCATAGATATAACTTCCACTGACATAAACATCAGCATTGCAGCTCGTAAGGTAATACATAACGTTTGCACTTAATAAGAAAAATTATAAATTTCGAAGTTTTATGAAGACAAAATTGGTAGGGTTACCATCAGTAGCATTCAGGGTGGCACGTCATTATCATACAGGTCAGCAGCTTCAAACATTCTTGTTTACTCTTTTAAATTTCATTACTACTACTACTACTACTACTACTACTACTACTACTACTACTACTACTA
>Ga0123354_10005409_pt1 | contig 18548 bp, 17 predicted proteins | sample TergutLab28metaG_2_FD_97872 | JGI IMG/M metagenome (GOLD analysis project Ga0123354, IMG submission 97872) | Labiotermes labralis P4 segment gut microbial communities from Petit-Saut dam, French Guiana - Lab288 P4 | ecosystem: Host-associated > Arthropoda: Insects > Digestive system > Gut ...
ACCCTTCCCCAAGACCGTGCCGAAAAAAGAACGCGGCTGCCTGTTCAACTGGGATATTGACGTACTGTAGTAGTAAGGCGGCTCGGCTATGCTTGGCCAATCCGAACGGGATCAATTTGAAGATGATCCCTTATCGGATTGGCTCCCGCACAGCCTCGCCGCCCACCGACTCCGGCAGTGCGCGAAATAAAAACGCCCTGGCTCGCGCGGGCAGGTCTGGGGCGGGGTTCGCAGCCACGCGGATGAAGGATATTCTTCAAATATATCCTTCATCCGCGTGGCGAGAGCCCCAACCCAGGCCCCTCGCAATGTCACCGATCTAAAGAAAGCTCAAAGATTTTCGGCCAAAGCTTGCCCGTCACGTAAAGCCGTTTCCTGACCGGATCCCAGGCGATGCCGTTCAGGTCCGTCTCTCCCGGCGGATTGCCCGCCAGGACGCGTAACGGCGCGCCGTCAAGCCAGGCGGTCACATGGCCCGTATCCGGCGAAATGACCGCAATGCGGTCGTCATGCCAAACATTGGCGAACACGGAGCCATCCACCCAGGCCAGCGCGTTCAGAAGCTTCACCGGCCGCCCCTGATCGGTGACATGCACGATCCGCACGGGTTTGAAGGTTTCAGGATCGCGCCAGATCAGGGTATCGGAGCCGTTTGAGGTCACGATCCCGGATGGAGTTGACGCGGCGCCCCACCCTTCGGTTTCCAGGGGAAGCGACCCGGTCCGGACAAGGGTTTTCGCGTCATAGACGAGAACCACCCCGGATTGCCACGTGAGCTGATAAAACTTCTCCTTCCAGTAGGCCAGGCCTTCCCCGAAAAGGGCGGGGGCCAAGTCCGCCCGGGCCAAGACGCTGCCGGTAGCGGGCTCCACCCTGCGCAGGCTCGACTGCCCGTTGAGCCCGGTACTCTCGTAAAAAAGGCCGTCTCTCCAAAGAAGCCCCTGGGTGAAGGCGGCCGGATCGTGGGGCAGCACGTTTGTCACCGTATAGCGCAACCCATCCGCCAGGCAGGGCGGCGCCTGCGCCAGCCCCAAAAGACATGCGCCGAGAAGGAGCCAATGCCGCCTGACAACAGTGTAAAAAAGCATCATTTTTTGAATCATAGCGATAGTTGTTCTCTATCCTACCTTTCCATGGCATATCAAGCGGGCCGGACTGTAAAAAAATGAACGTGTCACAATGCTTTTTCCACATGAACTTTTTTTAACAGTGCAGTATCCGCCTTTCATTTGACAAAATCGGCACTGTTGCGTTAGAAATTATCCATCATGCTGTTTATCTGGAGCTTTTAGCGAAAGGGGGAAGAGTTATGAACGCAGTGTTGAAAAAGGGCTTTTTTATAACGCTCACCCTGGCCGTCGTCATGGCCGCCGGGCTGGCCCAGGCCAAATCCCTGGATGCCGGAACGGTTTACCTTGAACCCAAAGTCGGCTTCTATGCCAACTCGAACAGCCACGTCAGCTCCGTGTTCACCTACGGCGGGGAAGCCGGCTATTTCGTCGCCCCGCAGCTGTCGCTCGGCGCTGAAGTCCTCGGGTACAGCATTGAACAAAAGAAAAGTTCCACTACCCAGAGCAACGGCGACACCATAGGCGGCGTCGGCGCAAGCGCCATTCTGCGCTACCACTTTGTGGACACGCAATCCATGTCGCTCTTTGGCGGCATCGGCCTGGGCGGACTCTTCGCCGACCAGAAGGTTCCCTACAACGGCCACGAATCCCTCTTCAGCCAACTGGCTGAGGTCGGCTTCAATGTCTTCCTGGCTGACCCGGTGAGCTTCCAGATTGCCGGACGCTGGCAGCACTTCGGCGAATACTCCAACAAGGGCCTGGACAACTGGGGCGGCAACGCGGCCATCAAATTCGTTTTCTAAAAAGCGTCAGCCAGCTTGCGATGTGAAAAAGGCCCCTTGAAAAAGGAGCCTTTTTCTTTTTGTGGAAACACGCTACGCTAAACCGTATTTCTAAGTTCACAACAATCAAATACCGCTTCGCGCAGAACCGGCACAAACTCATGGACAATACCCACACACCAAAGCCCGACGGCGACCCCCTGATCGAACCCGAAGCCTCCCTGCCTGAAACAAGCCTTGATGAACTGTCCGAACCCTTGCGTCAGGCCGTGGCCCGCGCTGGGTGGCAGTCTCTCATGCCCGTCCAGGCCAAATCCTTGCCCTATCTGCTCGCCGGGCAGGATCTCATGGTCCAGTCGCGCACCGGTAGCGGCAAGACCGGGGCGTTTTTGCTGCCCATCTTCCATCTTCTGGATATTAAAAAGCCCCAGACGCAGGCCCTGGTTCTCTGCCCCACCCGCGAACTCGCCAAGCAAGTGTCCATGGACGCGCAAACTCTTTTCGCGGGCACGGAGCTTAAGGTCTGCACGGTTTACGGCGGCGTGGGCTACGGCGAACAGACCGATCTCCTTCGCGCCGGGGCGCACCTCGTGGTGGGCACGCCGGGACGCATCCTGGATCACCTGCTGCGCCACAATCTCTCTTTGGACAATATCCGGGTTCTGGTCTTTGACGAGGCCGACCGGATGCTCTCCATCGGCTTTTACCCGGACATGAAGGAGATCAAGCGCTACCTGCCCAAACGCCGCGTCTCGACATTTCTTTTCTCGGCCACATACCCGGCCCACGTGCTGCGATTGGCCGAAGAGTTCATGGAAGAGCCCAATTTCCTCTCACTCTCCGCCAAAGCGGTCCATGTCGCGGATATTCTTCAGCAATACATTGAAGTTCCGGGCCTGGACAAAGACCGCTGTCTGGTGCGCCTGCTGGAAATCGAAAATCCCCATTCGGCCATCATCTTTTCCAACACCAAGGCCAACGTGCATTATATCACCGAAGTGCTCAAAGGCTTCGGCTACGACGCCGAGGAACTCTCCGCCGACCTCTCCCAATCCAAGCGGGAAGAGGTTCTCATGCGGCTGCGCCAAAAAAACCTGCGATTTCTGGTGGCCACCGACGTGGCCGCGCGGGGTCTGGACATCTCCGAACTCTCCCACGTCTTCCAGTACGAACCCCCCGAAGACCCCGAATCCTACGTCCACCGCGCGGGCCGCACCGGCCGCGCCGGAGCGTCGGGCACGGCCGTCACCCTGGTGAACATCATGGAGGAGCTGGCCATAAAGCGTATCGGGCAGCGCTTCGGCATTGATCTGGTGAAACGCCCGGCCCCAACGGACGAAGATGTTTCGGCCGTGGTGGCCGAACGCCTGACGGCCCTTCTCAAGGCCGAAGCGCGCAACCTTGCGCCGCTTAAAAAGGTGCGCTTGCAACGCTTCTTACCCTTGGCCGCAGAGCTTGCCGCGTCCGAGGATGCGACGCTTCTGGCCATGCTTTTGGACGAGCGCTACCAGACCACCCTGCACGGCGCTTTGCCCGAACCCGAGGGCGCAAAAGAACGGCCACGCCGCGAATACGGGAGTGAGCGCGAGCGCAAACCCTACGCCAAGCAAGACATCCGCCCCGAACAAGGCGCTAAGGCCAGAGAGCCACGGGAAGAACCTCGCAAACCTGTGCCGGCCCCAAAGCCGCGGGAAGAAGCCCCTCTACACGCGCCAGCCGCGCAAAAAGAGATGGTGATTTCCCTAGAAGAAGATACTGTCGGCGTTGCCAAGGACGAGAGGGATGGAGCGCCCGAAGTCCAAAACACCGAAAACGGTGAACGCAAAAAAAGACGCCGCCGCAGACGCGGCAAGAAAAGGCCGGTCCAGGGCGAAATCTCTGTCGCGGCTGAAACCGCCCCTCCAGAGGCCGCCCAAAACGTCAACGCCGGCCAAGCATTGAGCGCCGCCGAACCCGCTGCGGTTGCGAACTCGCCGGCCGAAACCGCAGGCAAAAGCCGTTCCCGGCCGAAAAAACCCAAGAGCGACCCGGCCGCAAAGACCGCTTCCAAGACAGAAGAACCGGCCAAACCTAAAGCCCAGCCCAAGACCTCGCCCCAGAAGGCGGTGGAGGTCGAATATAAACCGGACGAATTCAAAGGCATCGAATGGGACTGAGGATAATCCTCTTTGCCAGGGGTCCAGGGGGCAGAGCCCCCTGGACTGTTGTTTACTCGTTGGCGGCGTCAATAAGCATACGGTCCGGCGTAAAGATGACCATCTTGCGGCCGCCGTTCATTTCACTGCGCCATTCCCCGATGCCTTCAAGATAGGCGGTGTCCTGATTTTTGAGGGCGTTTGTGATGACGGAACCGACGATGGTTACGACCTCGGCGGCGTCCTCCTCGTTTTTAATGCACTGGGGCATGGAACTTTGCAGAACATTCACGAAAGTATGCAGATCCGCGGACATGGCATCCTCCTTGGGTTTAAGGTGAACAGGATTTTGCCATGCTGTACCACGGGCGGACGGTTATGGGAATACCCGATGAAAAAAACGGGAGGCGAATCACTTCGTCTCCCGTCAATGTATTGAGATTGCTGGCGTAAGAGCCGGATCACCGGCATGTTCGTCTTTCTTCAGGCGTGACTGGCATTACAACGCTTCCGCAATATCCCTGGAATACGCACCTTGGCGCTTGTTATAATTGAACCGGTTTATTTCGTTCACCCCTCCGCTTACGTTCACCTGTTCCCTTCACTCTAAAGATAAGCATCCCGTAAGCGGTGTAAAGCCCTCTCAAATGGCTATGGGCATAATCATGAAGGGAATATTGTACTTATAGATCTGGCGCTGCAAACTAAACACCACCTGATTGTGCAGAAGCCTGGAGAGGAACGTATCCTCCGCAAAAACCAGCTGGCCTCCAAAAAAGACGCAATTCGGAAAGCGTTCCTTGATGGCCGGGGCCAGTCCCAGAATCTCATGCACCACGTCCGTGCCCACGGCCCAGTGGGCTTCGGCGTAGAAGTATCTGGAGTTGACGAGGGCCACGTACTTGTCCATGCCCTCGCTCATGCGCTTTTTGAGAACGGCCAGTTCGTCCTGATCGCGCATCACGTGCGCGTCCACGATTCCCACCTGAACGAAAACGTAGTTTTTGAAAGCGTCTCCGTAGAGCCTCAGCACGCTAAAAAGCGTGTGCAGCCCGATGCCGTTGTAGCCGTTGACCAAAACCACGGCGGTCTTGGCGTCAGGATCGGGCTTCGGCACTTTGGCCGGATCGCAGGCGGGGACGGTCACGGCGTCAACCAATGTGTCCAGGGCCATTATCTGCTTCCAGGTGGCGTCGTAATGCCTCCTGATCTTTAAGGCGAACCAGATGAGCGCCGCGGTGATGAACACTGTCAGCCAGCCGCCTTCAAAGAACTTCACCACCACCACGCAGATCAGAATACAGACACAAAGCGCAAGCCCCACGCCGTTCAGAATCAGGCCCTTGACCCACTTCTCCCGCGCGGACCTCACCTGCCACCAGTGCCGCACCATGCCCGCCTGGGAGAGGACAAACGTAATGAACACGTTGATGGAGTACAAAACGATCAAAAAAGCCACTGATCCCTTGGCGATGAGCATAAGCACCACAGCGGCCCCGCCCATGAGCAGAACGCCGTTTTGCGTGACCAGACGGTCGGAAAGCATGGCGAAACTGGTGGGAAACCATCTGTCCTGGGCCATGTTGGCCAAGACGCGCGGCCCGCCCAAAAAGCCTGTCTGCGCGGCCACAAACAGGATGAGCGCCTCGGAAATCAGGATGATCCAAACGAACCATTGCCCATACGGCTGGGGCCAGCTTGCGGTCATGGCCTCAAAAAGCACCGCGTTCAGGGTTTTCCCTTCCGCGTGGGTAACATTATAGAACAAATACGCCAAAATAAGCCCCAAGGCCACCACAGCAAGCGACACCGCCATATACACCATGGTGCGCTTGCCGGTGCGCACGCGGGGTTCCCGCAAGAGCGGCAGACCGTTGCTCACGGCCTCAAGGCCGGTGTACGTGCCCGCGCCCATGGAATAGGCCCGGATAATCAGAAAAATCATGCCAAAAGTGCCCAGCTCGCTCCTGGAGGCAAGGGTGTCCTGGCTTATACGGGCCACCAGCGCCCCGCCCTCGGCGCCATGGGTGATGAAGGTGTATCCCAAGGCGATGACGTGTGTGACGACAAACGTCATAAAGATGGGGATCAGAACCGTCACGGACTCCTTGACGCCCCTCATATTCAGAATCGTCAGGATGAGAAGCCCCGCGACAGCCACTTCCAGTTTGTACGCGCCCAGGTTCGCGGGCAAAAAGCTGAAAATCGCATCCGCGCCGGAAGCGATGGAGAGCGTGATGGTCAAAACGTAATCAATAAGCAGCGCGCAGCCCGACACCATGCCAAGCTTCGGCGAGAGAAGGCGCGAGGCCACGATGTAGCCGCCACCGCCAGCCGGGAACAACTCGATGATCTGGCTGTAGCTGGCCGCGATGACAAGAACCGTCACAGCCGTCCCCAGGGCCACGAACACGGCCAGGCTGGTGTGGTGTCCCAGAGCCAGAAAGGCCTCCGGCGGACCATAACACGAAGACGAGAGACCGTCCGCGCCCAAGCCCACCCAGGCGAAAAAGGCGATCAACGAAAGATTATGAAAAATCCTGGGGTCGCCAAGCCCCCGTTCCTTCCCGATAAAAACGTTTTTGACCCGCTGTGCAAAAGACATCCTGCCATCAGTGGCCATAAAACCCCACTCCTGAATACTTTATCACTGCCGGAATACCCGCCCGGCCCCTTCCTGGCAAGCGATTACTTGACCAGGGAGCGCCGCCCCGGATCAAAAGCCGCAGTGTTTGAGGATGCCGGTCAGCACAAGGCTTGAGTCGAAATGTTGCTCGGCGATGCGGCGAGCGGCCCGGCGGTGTTTGGGATAGTCGGCGAGGACTGTTTCAATGGCCGTTCTGGCGTTGTCTGGTCCCTCGAAAGGGACGAGTCCGCAGCCGATGGGGAGATAGGAACCAAAGCCCGTATCCTCCACGATGACGGGTCTGCCGCAGGCCAGATAGGTGGCGGAACGGTCTGAAAACCAGCCGGATTTGAGCTGGATGTTTTGTTCTTTGGCTACGGAGAACTCGCCGGTGGAGTTTTGAATATAGTCCCGGTAGGTCCAGATGTCTTTGGAGAGAGCAAGGGCGTCTTTGACTGTCCAGCCGTGACTGGCGAAACGCCGGGCGTCCTGTGGCCTCATGCCGCTCATGGTGAGATCAAGCGTCACGCCGGGGAGCAGGCCCGGCAGATTTATTATGCGTTCGTACTTCTCGCTTTTGCGCCAGGAGAGTGTGCGGCCGCCGATGACGATGTCGCGGTCTTTGGCGTCCCATGTGCCGATGGTGGAAAAACCCGCGCCCGGCGTATCGAGGACCGGCCACATATCAAGAACCACGGGCATGGCTGTGGGGATGTACTCGATGCCTGAGAGAGGCAGCCCGGTCGCGCCGGAGGGAATATTGCAGCCATACGTGAAGACGAGATCATGCTGGAGGAAGTAGTCTCGGGTCCAGGGGTCTGCGGCGATTTTGTGCTGGGTGAAGACAGGGTCGGTGTCAATGACGGCGCGCACTTTGGCCTTGAGGTACGCGTCACGCAGGGGGATGACGCCGGAGATATTCAGAAAAAGGTCCGCCTGGGAACAAAAACGTTCCAGATCCTGGCGCTCCATGCCGTAGAGGCGATTCTCGAAAATGGAATTGTAGGCCCAGCGCCCGGTAAAGCCGATGCGGTCAAAGGCTTCGCCCACGATCCTGCGCCCATGCGCCGAGTCCTCGGAAGGGGAACCTGTGTCGGGGTTAAACGGCAAAGCCCATTCAGCGGTATCCTCCAAGAAGATCACGTCATGGCCCAGAAGCGCGAGCCCCTTCAGATAGTGCATGAGCATCCACACTTGGCCGCCCATGGGGAACCCGACAGCGTACCCGCCGACCACAATTTTCAGGCTGCGCATCAGGAGGGGCTCACTCTGGCGGAACTTTCGCGCGCGCCAAGCATGATCTGTGTCCCCTGGCGCACCGTGACCACCGGGATCTGCTGCGCGGCGAGCCAGGCGCTCACCAGATCGAGGCTTTCCTTGGGGTAGGGTTCCCAGCCCATAGACGCGCCCACACCGTGCATACAGAACAAAACCCAGGAATTGCGCGCCACGGCGTGATCCTTGATGATACGAATGAGCGACTGGGGAGAATCCTTGGTGTGCGCCATGAAACGCCTGATTCTAAATGGATCGAAGGAAGCGGGCCGGTTGTCGGAGTCCTGCCCGGTGCAGGCCCTGGCGTAAGAGCGCTTGCACAGGGCTTCCACGTCGTCGGTCCAGTAATTGTAGGGTGCGACAAAGGTATCCACGGTAAAGCCCAACCCGTCGAGGATACGTTTGGAATCTTCCATCTCGCGCTGGTAGGAGCCCGCCCGGATGCCAAGCGATGCCGGATCGCCGCCCCTAAACGGATGGACATGCAGTTCGGCGATGGGCCGGTCGTACCAATAGGAACCGGGACGGGCGTTCAGCTCTTCCTGGGTCTCAACCGCGGCCAGCGGCCTGGCATCCTGATAGAGCCCGGCAATGAGGTCGTAGTCATACTGGGCGTGGTATTGGCCGGGGAACCGCGCGTCGGCGGTAAAACCGGCAATCGGCTCCTGCTCGTAGGTTATGGGGATCTGGGTGGGCCGGGTATGCGTCAGGCCATGGGAAGCGATTTCCCAGCCGTTTTGCGCAAGTTCGCGCGCCTGGCCTACGTTCATGTAATCGTCATCATCCGAGCCGATCCTGCCGGCCACGATAGCCGCCGTGGCCGCCTGGCCCCGGCTTTTCAACACCGGAAAAGCGTTTTGATAGGCGCTGACGATGCCGTCATCAAAGGTGAGGCTCACCATACCCTTTGGCAGGCTCCGCGCCGCTGTGGCCGCTTGCGTCCCGGCGGCGCGGGACCAGGCGGGAAAGGCCGCGGCCGCGCCGCACACGGAAATCATCCCAAGAAAAGAACGTCTGTCCATATCAACAACTCCAAAAATTCAGTCGGCCTCCCCTATAGGAAGTCCGGCTTGATTTCAAATAGTTCCTAATATGCTGTAATAATTGACGCCAGAAGAAAAGAGAGTCCGCCGTCTTGACCCGGCCAGCCAACCTGTTAGGAAGCCTGCCCGTATGGAGGACGAACATGCTCCACCCCAAAGCGGTTGCCGCTCTTTTTTTCACTTTGCTCTGTCTTGGCTTGGCCGGACGGGCCAGCGCGCAGGCCAGACACTTTCAGACCTCCCAGAGTCATTTTGAAAACATAGCCGCCCAGTCCGCCGCCCTGGCCGCGCAAGTGGACACCGCCACGCAGAAAAATATGTGCAACTACTATGGAATCACAGCCATAACCTATGCCGTCAGGGCGCACGCCCTGGCCCAGCTTGCGGATGTGGCCAACAAAGTCCAGAATAGCGAGGATAAAAACCTCGTTCTCGCAAAAATGGCCGAAACCAAGGCCTACGTTACCACCCCCGTTGAGAACGACCTGAAGCTTTTGGAAAACCTCTCCGCCACCAGCTCAAACTCCCGCCTAAGGGACTTGGGCCTTCGCCTGGCCAATGAAATCCGGGTCTTCGCGAACAACGCGCAAAGCGCCCTCCCCCAATAAACCCGAATGACGCGAAGTAAAGAGAGACGCCCCGCAAATTCCGGCTCGCGCCGCGTCTGGCCTCTACAACAAGGATTTCGCAATGCACAATTTCGACGAAACAATCGCCTCCATCATCCCCGTTGACCGCTCCCTTGCCGCCAAAGCCCAGGCCCATCTGGACGATCTCACAAAACCCCTGGGCAGCCTCGGACGCCTGGAAGAGACGGCGCTGCGTCTGTTTCTCATCCAAGAACGGGGCCCTCTCACAGCCGATCCGGCGGTGATCTTCACCTGCGCCGGAGATCACGGCGTGGCCGCGGAGGGCGTCAGCCCCTTCCCGCAGGAAGTCACGCGTCAGATGGTCTTCAACTTTCTGGGCGGCGGCGCTGGGATCAATGTGCTGGCCAAACAGGCCGGAGCCGATCTCGTCGTGGTGGACGCCGGAACCCTGGGCGACGACTTTCCCGACCATCCCAAGCTCGTGCGGGGCAAAGTGGCGCCCGGCACGGCCAACATGGCCAAAGGTCCGGCCATGACCCGTGAACAGTGCGTCAAGGCGCTTACGCTCGGGATCGGGCTGGCGCGCGACGCGGCGGCGCGCGGCTGCCGCGTGGTGGGCACGGGCGACATGGGCATCGCCAACACCACTCCCTCCACGGCCCTGTACTGCGCGTGGCTGGGGCTTGCGCCGGAGGTTGTCACAGGTCCGGGGGCCGGGCTTGACGCAAATGGCGTCTCGCGCAAGGCCGCCGTAGTGGGCAAAAGTCTTCTCGCCAACCGCGATGCCGTGGCGTCCAAAGACCCGCTGGCGATTCTCGCCGCCCTGGGAGGCTTCGAGATCGCCTGTCTGGCCGGGATAATCCTCGGCGGCGCGGCCAGCCGTATGGCCGTTCTCGTGGACGGGTTCATTTCCACGGCGGCGTGCCTTGCGGCCATGCGGATAGCGCCCGCGTGCGCGGACTATTGCTTTTTCAGCCACGCCTCGGCCGAGCCCGGATATCAAGCGATAATGCGGGCGTTACACGGCAAGCCGATCCTGGATCTGGGATTGCGCCTGGGCGAAGGCACGGGCGCGGCCCTGGCGCTTATGGTGCTGCGCGCGAGCGCCGCCATTTTTAACGAGATGGCCACGTTTTCGCAGGCCGGCGTCAGCCAGTCTTAGTAGCGCGCCTCGACAGGGGTCGCTTCCTGCCAAAGCCGCCACCACTCCGCGCTATATTGGCGCGCCAACTCTGGGACATTACGCACCAGCAGCACGTTCTCGGCGTTCCTTGAGGCCGCCGCCGCGCTGTAGTTGAAGCTCCCCGTTTCAACGTCTTCACCGTCGATCACCATGAATTTATGGTGAAAGATGGCATAACAACCGTTCGTTCTGACCGGCACGCCCTGATTGGCCAGAAAGGTCACCGCGCTGTAGCTGCGCTGATTCGCCTTGCTGTCCGCCACCACCCGTACGCTGACGCCGCGTTTGTGAGCATCCAGGAGCGCTGTCGCAATGGGTTTGCTCGTAAAGGCATAGGCCGCGACAAGAATTGATTTTTGCGCTTTTTCAATACCTTGCAGAATAAGCTGCAGAGATTCGCCGTGCGGGGAAAAGGCCACCTCGCAGTCGCATGACGCCTGGGGCCGCGCCGCAAGCTGCGTTCTCGCTACGCCGAAAAACCCCGCACATGCGACGGCCCCTCCCAGAAGCAGGAGCCAGAAATATCGGAAAGCGACAGAACGTTTTGGCATTTAGTTTTTATTTCGATATTTGTTATACAATATCGCGTTCGACAGTCTCCACATGTTACTCAATGTAAATATATGTCAATATAAAAATAACATTTATATAAGTTTATAAATATAAACGACCCATCTACGATAGTGCGTATATTGATTTAATAAGTCAATAAAAATAATCTGTAATATCATTACAGGATATTCTGAAACCGCCAAAGAATTCCGCGCGAATCTATGTCGCAGGAGTTCAATGTGGCCATCAGCAGCTTTAGAAAATCCGTAGGGAAAGCCATCGCCGAGCAGCGAAAGCAGAGAGGCCTGACACAGGAACAGCTGGGGGAAAAGCTGGGACTGGAGACAGAAACCGTCAACCGGCTGGAAAGACGCGTTACCTCACTTACGCTGGAACGCCTGGAACAACTGGCCGATATCCTGAATTGTCCGGTACGGAGCTTTCTCTGGCACGAAGAAGCTGACTCGCAAGAACAAGCGGAGGCGATTGTGAATATGCTCCGCCACTTACCGCCAGAGCGAAGAACGCACGTAATGCGCTTTGTCGAAGAACTTGTGCGGGTATTGCAGGATTGAAGTCAGCCGCCGCTCGCGCCGCTTACGATGCGCCTGCGGCCCCGTCATTGCGGACATAGACTGCAATGTGTCTCGCATCATAGACCTTGAAGTAATGCGCCTGAACGTACTCCATAATGCGCGCGGCCCACACGCTGAACCGTGAAGCATCCACTCCGTTTATCGGCCAATCCTGCACGACGATGACCGGCGGCTTGACGTCTGTTATTTTTTCGATCTGTCCATCAATGAATCCAGGGTTATTCCGCGCTGTCGTATCGTCGCAATAGACAAAGGGATTGTACGATCTGCGGCCGGTCAAGGCATACGCTCCAGGCAAATACGGATACACTCCTATGGAGTCACCCGGCTTGGAGTTCTTTTCAATCGCATCCACAACAGATCGTATAATGTCCGCTTCTTCCGGGATAGTACGGGAAATGAACTTCCCAGGTATCGCGACGCGTTCCGTGGCGATCTTCAAAACGCGGGGAGTGCGGTCCATAGTACGAAACACATCATACGCGTAAATGCTCACAACTGCCGCTCCGCAGACAAACGCCAGCGGGATGAATATCTTGTTCAGAAGCGGTTCGCCCATGCGGCGTATGACGGTCACGCCCCGATATCCGACCACGGCAAGCATGATGAACAGTGACGGGGCAAGCTGCGAAAAATGCGACATATCCGGCCGGAAGAAGAAAAAGGCAAAAAAGGATGGGGAAAGCGCAACCGCCACAACAAGCACGTGCCAGCAATAGGGAAGTGTCCCGGCAGCGCGGCCGCGCTCACGCAAGAACGCCGTTATAAGGCTTGTCAGCAGGAAAAACGGCGTTCCCCAGGTGACGATCGCATGAACAAACGTATCCCAACAAACAAATATGCCGCTTGCCGCGACTCTGGCCAGCGTTCCCGAGTCCGTGGCGGCAGCGGAAGATGCGGCGGCGGGTGCGGCGGCAGTGGCTACCGGCGCGATAGCCGGAGCCGTGTGGACAGGGAAAATCAGATGAAAACAATAGAGAAAAACGGACGATTCCTGCCTGAAAAAGGCTCCGGCAAAGCCAAAATGCGCCGCCACTCCCAAAAAGACCGCCAAAACCAAAGCCGCGCCCCCCGCGATGAACGCCACGGATTGCAGGATTGCCCCGTCTATCCGCCGGGAACGCGCGCCAGCCCAGACAGGGATGGCAAACGCCCAAGCCATGGACACCCAGCCGTACTCCGGGCGAATCAAATAGATCAGCATGAAAAAAAATCCCGCCATGAAACAAAAGCGGCGAGAGAGCGGCCAGAGCGCGCGTGGATGCAAATAGAGGGCGCAAATGCCCGCCACGCAAAGTGGGATCATTGTCTTATCAATAACCGAGTGCAGTACGAGAACGCAGAGGGCAAAAAAGAAAGCCCATACAACGCTCTTTGTCACTCGCCACACAATATGGAGCGTCAAGGCTGCCGTTAAAAAAGACTGAAAGAACAGACAAATCCGTATGACGTTATATGTTTCTCCAAATATTTTACAGCATAGGACAATAGGATAATACCACAATACTCCATAGCCTTGGGTAATATCCACATAAGGGATCGCGCCGGCGGACAATCTTTGGATGACATAGTACAGATACCCTTCATCCCACAGATTGAATCCAACGTCATAATAGGAGGCATAGTAGAACAACGCGAAGAGCGAAAGCGCGCTGTAGGCAATGGCTTGCGCGACAGGCCTGGAAGTATTCATCGCGTCAGCCGCCAAACGCCTCGTTGCCGCCGTAAGCGCGTTTGAGGATTTCCGCCGCGCCGCGGGCCAGCGTATCCTCGGCCACGGCGCGGCCGAGGGACAACGCCTGGCCTCGCGGAGCGCTTGCCTCGGAGCGAATAAGAGTCCGGCCCTGAGGATCGGCCACAAGCCCCGTCAAAATAAGCTGATCGCCGTCCAGACGGCTCCAGGCGGCGATGGGAACCTGGCAGCCGCCCTCAAGCCTGGCCAGAAAGGCGCGCTCGGCGCTCACGCTGTCGCGGGTGTCCGGGTCATCCAGAAAGGCCGTCAGATCGCGCATGCGCGGGTCGTCAGCGCGATACTCAAGCCCAAGCGCTCCCTGGGCCACCGCCGGCAAAAACTCCGGCGGCGCGAGCGGGACCATGTGGGGAGCCGTGATTGCCAGGCGGTTCAGCCCGGCCGCAGCCACCACAATGGCGTCGTACAGGCCGTCTTTCAACTTGCCCACGCGGGTGTCCAGATTGCCGCGCAGCATCTGAATGGAAAGATCAGGACGCAGCGCCAAAAGCTGCGCCTGGCGGCGAAGACTCGATGTGCCGACCGCAGCCCCCAGGGGAAGATCCCCAAGAGACGCATAGGCCAGACTGAGCAGCATATCCGCCCGGTCCTCGCGCGCGGGAACGGCCCCCAGCATAAGCCCTGGGCGGCGTTCCACGGGCACGTCCTTCATGGAATGTACGGCGAGATCCGCCAAGCCTCGGACCAGCGCGTCCTCGATTTCCTTTACGAAAAGCCCTTTCCCGCCGACTTTGGCCAGGGGCACGTCCAGAATCTTGTCCCCCTGGGTTTTAAGGATGAGAAGCTCCACGGAAAGGCCGCTGTGGCGGGACTCCAGAAGTCCCTTGATGTGATTGGCCTGCCACAGGGCGAGCGAGCTGCCGCGCGTGGCGATGGTTACGGTCAATGGCACGTGGAGCAACTCCCGCCCGCGCAGCCCGCGCAGCCGCCCCCGCCCGTGGCGGGCACGCAGTTGCCTTGGTAGCCGCCGGGATTATGCCCGGCGCTGTGACGGCTGGCGCTCATGAGCTTTTGCGTCTTTTGAGACGAACATTTGGGACAGGCCGGAGAGGCGCCGCCAAAGACCAGTTCCTCAAAGTCGCAGCCACATTTTTCACAATGATATTCATAAATCGGCATATCAATACTCCTTAAAGACCTTGCTGTGCGCCGCTCTCCAGGTAAGGGGCAAGCTCCGACACGGCCTCGAACAGATAATGGTCCACAAGTCCGCACAACAAATGACCGCAGGCGAGGTGTATCTCCTGGATGTGGGCCACCGCCGTGTGGGGGACCAGCAAGGCCAGGTCGCTAAAGCGCAGCGCTTCGCCGTTTTTCCCGGCCATGCCCACGGTTGTGAGCTTTTTTTCCTTGGCCTCGCGCAGGGCGGCCACCACATTGGCTCCGTTGCCCGTCGGGGTGATGCCCACCAGCACGTCTCCCGCCTTTCCCAAGGCCTTCACCTGCCTTGCGAAAACCTGGTCGAAGCCGTGATCGTTGCCGACAGCGGTAAGAACGGATGCGTCGGCCGTCAAGGCTATGGCCGGCAGCGCGGGCCGTTCCATTTGAAAACGGTTGATGAAAGCCCCTGCCAGATGCTGGGCGAGCGCGGCGGAAGCGCCGTTGCCGCAAAAAAATATTTTCCCGCCTTCGGCCAGGCGCACGGCCAGCGTTCGCCCTACTGTCACCAGCGTATCCGCGTGTTCCCGGAAGAACGTCTCCCGAAGAAGCGCCCCTTCCCGGGCATACTCCCGCACGAGTTCCAAGGCGTCAGCGGACATGCGTCAAAACCCCCGAAATTACGTGTGCCTAAATTTTCCGAAACCCGCCGGAATCGCCGAAAATCCGCCGCGAAACCGCAGGAAATTACCGCTGTCGGCAAGAGAGCATCATAGTCAAAAGATTCCGCAAAGACAACGCCGTCATCTTGGTTCGCCGCAAGCGCATGTGGCACTGCGCGTGTCAGTGCCGGATAAAACGGCATCGACATTCCTGTGATAGGAATAATTATGCTGATAACGATTTATTTATCCTCTCCAAGGAATGTTGCCGCACTCAAAATTTTTATGCTTTTTTTTTCCGCATGACTGCGCTATCTGGCGGGACATACGAATGTGATCCCTAAGTTGTGGAGAGCATCCGGCCTCAAGCGGCTACGCCAACCCTTACCATGTTCTAAGGAGCGGTCCCCATGAAGAAACTTGTCGTTGCCCTGCTTGTCGCGGCTTTCGCCTTTCCGGCGGCCGCTTTTGGAGCCGATACCATAAAGATCGGCTTCAACCTCCCTATCACCGGCGACGTCCCCAAAATCGGGGAGATGAGCAAAGACGCGGCCGAGATGCTGAAGGATCAGATCAACAAGGCTGGCGGCCTGGAGGTCGGCGGCAAGAAGTACCAGCTCGACTTCGTCTATGTTGACAACGAATCCAAGGTCGATTCCGCTGTGAACGCCGCGCACAAGATCATCGAAGGCGAGCAGGCGCTGGCCATGGTCGGACCGCAGGCTTCGGGGCGCGCCATTCCCGCCGGCGAGGTCGCCAACAACCAGAAGACGCTCATGATTTCGCCCTGGGGCACGAATCCCGACATCACCAAGGATCGCCCCTTCGTCTTTCGCGCCTGTTTCCTGGACAGCTTCCAGGGTCCGACGGCCGCCAAATTCGCCTCGGAGGAATTAAAGGCCAAGACCACCGCGGTCCTCTACGCCGTGGACCAGGACTATTCCAAGGGCATCGCGGAGTTCTACAAGGAAGCCTTTGAAAAGCTGCATGGCGCGGGTTCGGTGACGGCCTTCGAGACCTTCACCACCAAGGACGTGGACTTCTCCGCCCAGCTGACCAAGATCATCGCCACCAAGCCTGACGTGCTGTTTATTCCCCAGTACTACAACGAGGTGCCGCTCATCGTTAAGCAGGCGCGCGACCTGGGCTTCAAGGGCGCCTTCCTCGGCTCCGACTCCTGGGGCTCGGCGGAACTGATGAACCTGTGCGGCGACTACTGCAAGGGACAATTCTTCGTCACCCACTTCGCCGCCGCCGGCGCTCAGGGCGCGACGAAGAAGTTCATTGAGGACTTCAATGCCAGATTCAACCAGATCCCCGACGACCTGGCCGCCCTGACCTGGGACGCCACCAACATGGTGCTGGCCTCCATCAAGAAGATGGGGGCTTTCTCCGGCGATCTGGCCAAGGACCGCGTGGCTCTGCGCGACGCCATGGCCACCATGAAGGACTTTGACGGCATCACCGGCAAGATGAGCTTCGACGGCAAGAGCGGCGACCCGTCCAAGTGCGCCGTCATCGTCAAGATCGATGACAAAGGCCAGTTCACGTTCTTCAAGTCCGTGTGCCCGTAGGCCATTGACAAGTGCGGGCGCGAGGTCAAAGGCCTCGCGCCCGTTTTTCCTGGACACCGTGCCGTAGCTTGGGGCGTGCCATAATGTTCAGCTACATTTTCCAGCAGTTTTTCAATGCTCTCCAACTGGGCAGCGTTTACGCCCTCATCGCCCTGGGCTACTGCCTGGTCTATGGCGTGTTGCTCCTCATCAACTTCGCCCACGGCGACATTTTCATGGTCGGGGCCTATATCGCCTATTTCGCGGCCACGTTTTTCCTGGGGCAGCACACGTTCATACCGAGCGGCCCCTCCGCTTCCCTGGCGCAGCAGATCGTATTCTCGGCGTTCTTCGCCCTTATTCTCACCACCGCGACCTCGCTTCTCCTAAAACGCCGCCGTAAAACTGGAGAAACGGCCGTGGCGCAAACGCCATCGAGCCGCCCTGTTTCACGTCTTTCCGGGCGCGCCATCACCATCGCGGCGATTTTTCTCATTCTGACCGCCGTCATCTGGCTCGTCGGCCCGAAGATTTCCGTCGCCTCCGGCATGAACAAAATCCTGATATTCATCATCACCATCCCGCTGACCATGGTTTTGACCTCGGTGGTGGGCATATTCATCGAGCGCGTGGCCTACAAGCCGCTCCGGCTGAAAGGCGCCAACCGCCTCTACGTGGTCATAACGGCGCTCATGGCCGGGCTTATGCTGGAATACGGCAACCTGTCGCTTTTGGGCACGCAGCGGCTTTCCTTTCCGACGCTTTTGCCGCCGCTCAACTTCGACATCGGCAACGTGCACCTTTCCTTCACCAAGCTTCTGGCCATCCTGGCCTGCTTTCTGGTCTTCGCGCTCCTGCAGTGGATCGTCACCAAAACCAAGCTCGGCATGGCCATGCGCGCGGTCTCCTACGACAAATTCGCCGTGCCGCTCATGGGTATTCCGCTTGACGTGGTCATCATCTTCACCTTCTTTCTCGGCTCCTCCATGGCCGGGCTGGCCGGACTGCTCTACGCCACGAACTTCTCGGTGCTGGACGCGCTTATGGGTTCCTTAATCGGCTGGAAGGCCTTTGTGGCGGCTGTTGTGGGCGGCATCGGCGAGATACGGGGCGCCCTTGTGGGCGGCCTTCTCCTGGGCTTTCTGGAGGTGGCCGTGGCCGCGGCGTTCAGCTCCCGCCTGCGCGACCTCCTCACGTTCACGATCCTGCTCTGTATTCTGACCTGGAAACCGACCGGGCTCTTCGGCAAGCCCAGAACCACGAAGATCTAGCCATGGGAAAACGCTTCACTGTTCCTGCCGTTCTGTGCGTCCTGCTTGTGCTCATGGCCGCCGCATCGGGGCTTGGCCTGGTGAATCAGTACGTGGTCTCGCTTTTGTGCACCATGGGCATCTACGTCATCTTGTCCGCGAGCTTGAACCTGGTCAACGGTTACATGGGCGAGTTTTCCTGTGGCCACGCCGGGTTTATGGCCGTGGGCGCGTATGCCGCCTCCATTGCCGGGGTGTTCCTGTTCGTGCCGCATAAAGTTTTCGGCCAGCCCTGGCTTCTGCTGGACGCGGCGCCCGGCCACACGCTCTGGGCATTTCCGCTGGTCCTGGCCATCGGTTTTATCGCCGCAGCCATAGCAGGG